>Ga0307928_10004715_pt1 | contig 10324 bp, 6 predicted proteins | sample AceLakmetagen232_FD_201815 | JGI IMG/M metagenome (GOLD analysis project Ga0307928, IMG submission 201815) | Saline water microbial communities from Ace Lake, Antarctica - #232 | ecosystem: Environmental > Aquatic > Non-marine Saline and Alkaline > Saline | place: Antarctica: Ace Lake...
ATAGAAGACCTTACTGGTAAAATTGAAGTTGTTGTTTTCCCATTAATGGTCGAAAGAAAACCTACTCTTTTTCAAGAAAATAAAATTATTTTGCTATCAGGCAAACTTGACAATAGAGATGGTATCCCTAAACTTATTTGTGAAGACATTGAAGAAATAATAAACAAAGAATTATGAAAATTAATACTATCCGTCACTCTTTAGCTCATATTTTAGCAACGGCTGTTCAGGAACTTTACCCTGGAACTAAGTTTGGAATTGGACCTGCTATTGAAAATGGCTTTTATTATGATTTTGATTTGCCAAAAAATTTAGCTCCTGATAATTTGCCAAAAATAGAGAAAAAAATGAAGGAACTAATAAAACAAAACATCGTTTTTAAGAAAAAAAATATCTCAAAAAATGAAGCAAAAAAAATATTTAAAAACCAACCCTACAAACTAGAACTCATAAAAGAGTTAGCGGAGGTCAGACCTCCGCTACGACCTCTGCCTCCGACACGACCTCGGACAACTTCGAATATCTCGATATATCAGGTTGGAAATTTTGTTGATTTATGTAAAGGCCCTCATGTTAAATCAACAAAAGAAATTCCTTTCAATGGATTTAAACTAATCAAAGTTGCCGGCGCTTATTGGCGAGGTTCTGAAAAAAATCCAATGTTAACGAGAATTTATGGCATAGCTTTTGAAACAAAAAAAGAATTGGAAAATTATTTAGAAAAAGAAAAAGAAGCCCAAAAAAGAGACCATAGACTTTTAGGTCAGAAATTAGATCTTTTCCACATTGATGAAAATATCGGCCCTGGCCTTATATTATGGCATCCAAAAGGAGCAACTCTAAAAAGAATTATTGAAAACTATGCCTTAAACGAATATCTCAAAAACGGCTATCAATTAGTTTCAACTCCTCATATCGCCAAACTTAAGCTTTGGGAAATTTCCGGCCATACTGATTTTTACAAAGAAAATATGTTTCCTCCTTCTCATATGAAAGAAATTAGTTCAGAAGAAAAAGAAGATTATGAACTCAAACCAATGAACTGCCCGTTTCATATTGCGATTTATAAAACAAGAATTAGAAGTTATAAAGAAATGCCTATACGCTACACTGAAATGGGAACCGTTTACAGGTATGAAAAGTCAGGAGTTTTGCATGGCTTAACAAGAGTGCGAGGATTTACTCAGGATGACGCCCATGTCTGGTGCAGTCCTGAACAATTAAGCAAAGAAATAGCAGATATTGTAAAATTTGCCTTGAAATTGTTAAAAAAATTCGGTTTCAAAAAATATGAAATTTATCTTTCCACCAGACCCAAAAAATACGTAGGAGCGTTAAAAAACTGGCAAAAAGCGACTAATTCCTTAAAATACGCGCTAGAAAAAATTAAGATTCCTTATCAGATTGATCCTGGAGAAGGGGTTTTTTATGGCCCTAAAATTGACATTAAAATTAAAGATTCTTTAGGACGGGCTTGGCAGTTAACAACAATCCAAGTTGATTTTAATTTACCTGAAAGATTTGATATGACTTATATTGATAAAAACGGAAAAAAACAACAGCCAATTATGATTCATCGAGCTTTATTAGGCTCTTTAGAAAGATTTATCGGTGTCTTACTTGAATATCATGGAGGCAATCTCCCTCTTTGGCTGACCCCTGTTCAGATTTTGGTAATTCCGGTAAGTTCTTCTCATCGAAAATATGCGGACTTCGTCAACAAACAATTAACAACTGAAGGCCTGCGAACAGAATTAAAAGATGCAGCTGAAACTGTTTCAAAAAAAATAAGGAAAGGAGAGCTCCAAAAAATTCCCTATCTCTTAGTAGTCGGTGATAAAGAAATGAAGACAAAATCAGTTAGAGTACGCTCGCAAAACAAAGATTTGGGCAAAATGTTATTGACAAGGTTCATTGAAAAAGTAAAAATGGAAGCAGAAAAGAAAAAATAATAATCAGCGAATTTATAAATTACTACAAATTTACGAATTCATATATTTGTAGTAGATTAGATATTCGTTGATAAAAAAATATGTCTAAACTGATAAAAGTATTTTTCTTAAGTATTGTTTTAATTTTTGCAACAGTCTCTGTTGCTCTTGCTCAAGAGACATCATCAGCTGAAACCATTGAAGCTGAAGCTACTGAAGCAATTAATCTTGACGAAGATATTAAAGCTGAAGATTTGGGAATTTCAGAGCCAACACTCTTACCAAACAATCGGTTTTATTTCTTAAAAAATTGGGGCAGAGCGATTCAATCAACTTTTACCTTTGACCCGGTTAAAAAAACTGAGCTGAATTTGAAATTTGCTAATGAAAAATTGATGGAAGCAAAAAAACTAATTGAGCAAAAACCGTCAGACGAAGCAGGTATTAAAGCGCTTAATAATTACAGTGAGGAAATAGAAAAAATTAAAAAAGGAGTTGCCAAAAGAAATTTAAAAATAGACAATCCAAAAGTTGAAATATTTCTAGAAAAACTGACTGACCAGAATTTCAAGCAGCAAAAATTATTAGACAGATTAGAAAAAAAAGTTTCTCAAGAAACCTCCGAAGATTTAAAAAAAATCAAAGAAAGAGCTCTAGAAAAGATTACTACTATTTCTTTAGGTATTGCTTCTCCAGAGAAATTTAAAGAAAAAATTGAAAAAATTATTGACCAGCAAAAAGGAAGCAATTTAAAACATATTAAAAATCTGGAGGTTCTGATGGGAATAGAAAATAAAGTTCCTCAAGCCGCAAAAGAAGCTATTCAAAAAGCTCAAACTAATACCTTAAAAAGATTGGAGGATGATTTCCTTAATATTCCAGACCAGGAAAAACCAATTCTTAAAGAATATCTAAAAAGAATTGGAGGAAATGAGGTTTTACATTTAGAAATTATTTCAGAGCTTGAAGAAAGAGAAATTCCTTCTGTTGCGCGAGAAATTATTGAACAATCCAAAGAAGAAAGTACAAAAAGAATAGGGGAAAAATTAAAAGAGTTTAAAGGAAACGAGAATGAGAGAATTGATAATTATCTAAAATCTCTCAAAAAAGGAGAAATTGGAAAATTAAAAGTAATAAAAGAACTGGAAGATAATCTAACTCCAGAAACTGCCCGGAAAATCATCAAAATTAAAAATCAAGCTACAAACGAATTCCAAAAGAAAATAAAAGAAATAAAGACTCCCGAGGCAAAAGAAATATTTTTAAAGAAAATTGAAGCTGTTCCTAGTATCAAAACTTTTGAAATTCTGAAAGAGATGGAAGAGACTATTGCTCCAGAAAAAAAAGAATTTTTCAAAGAAATACAAGGAAGAACTCTTCAAAACCTAAAAAAGAGAATAGAAGGAGCTAAAACTGACGAAGAAAGAGAAATAAGAATGGAGGCCTTGTCATCCGGTTCAGTTGAAGCTTCAGAAATTATTGAAAAATTAGAATTACCCTCAAATATTAAAACAGGACTCAGAAAGATTGAAGCTAAGAAAATTGAAAGAAAAATCCAACAAATCCAAAACCCTGAAAGACTAAAAATTCTAAGAGAAAAAATTGAACTCAAAAAAATAAAAGAAAACGTTAAAGGAATAAAGCAGACTGGAAAAAATGAAATGCTGAAGCAAATTAAAAAAGAAAACGAGAAAGAATAAGAAAAGTTGAATCTCAAAATTTAAAAAACAGCTTGAAAAAGCTGTTTTTTAATAAATATAATATATAATGAAAATATGAATTATTATATTATTACATATGGATGTCAGGTGAACCATTCGGATAGTGAAAGAATCGCTACAGTATTAGAAAAAATGGGTTATAAAATAACTTTAAAGCTAGATAAGGCAAATTTAGTTGTGGTTAATATGTGCTCCATCAGACAATCAGCAGTTGACCGAATTTTTGGCCAATCACAAAAATTCAACAAACTAAAAACCTTAAACCCTAAACTTAAAACTTTATTAACTGGTTGTATTTTAAAAAATGATTTTAAAAAATTTAAAAACCATTTTGATTTTATTCTCTCAAAAAATACTCTATCTCATTGGCCAAAAATCCTGAAAGAAAAAGGTTCTTTAATTCAGCCACGGCAAATTAATAAATCTGATTGCCAATATTTAAAGATTAAACCTAAATATTCAAATAATTTTTCGGCTTGCGTGCCAATCTCTATTGGATGTAACAATTTTTGTTCATATTGCGTTGTCCCCTACTTAAGAGGACCTTTGGCTTGTAGGCCCTATAAAAATATATTAAAAGAAGCCAAAAATTTAATTAAAAAAGGATTTAAAGAAATCTGGTTATTAGGCGAAAATGTAAACGATTATCATTCGCAAAAAATAAATTTTGCAAAACTTTTAAAAATAACAGCAGGACTTAATGGAAATTTCTGGCTCAGATTTACTTCTCCTAATCCAAAAGATTTTTCCGATGAGTTAATTGATGTTATAGCAAAGTGCAAAAAAATTACTCATTATTTAAATTTACCCGTTCAATCAGGAGATAATAAAATTCTAAAGAGAATGAATAGAAATTATACAATTGAAAAATATAAAAATCTGGTTAAAAAAATTAGAAAGAAAATTCCTGATATTACTCTCTCTACTGACGTAATCGTTGGTTTCCCCGGAGAAACACGAAAGCAATTTGAAAACACGGTAAAACTTTTCAAACAAATCAAATTTGATATGGCTTATATTGCAAAATATTCTCCCCGCCCACAAACAACCGCTCTTAAATTAAAAGATAATGTTTCAAAAAAAGAGAAAAAGAGAAGAGAAAAAGTTTTATTTGAAATTCTGAAAGAAACCGCTCAAGACCAAAATAAAAAATATATCGGAAAAACAGTTGAAGTTTTAAATAATAAAACAAAAGGTAGATTTTTAATCGGAAAAACCAAAACCTACAAAACAGTTAAGTTCCAAGCTCCAAGTTCCAAATTCCAAAATTTAATAGGTCAATTTGTTAAAGTAAAAATCATTGACGCTATGCCTTGGGGTTTAAAAGGAGAATTAATATGAAAAAAAATAAGAAACAAAAACTTCAAAAAATAATCGTTATTTTAGGTCCAACCGCTGCGGGAAAAAGTGATTTAGCAGTTAAATTAGCCAAAAAATTTAATGGCGAGATTGTTTCTGCTGATTCAAGACAAGTCTACAAAAAAATGGATATTGGAACCGGAAAAATTACAAAAAAAGAAATGAATAATATCCCTCATTATCTTTTAGATATTGTTTCTCCCAAAAGACGGTTCTCAGTTAGCCAGTATCAAAAATTAGCAATTAATGCTCTAAATAAAATTTTAAAGAAAGAAAAATTACCTTTTTTAGTCGGCGGCTCCCCTTTTTATATCTACTCAATAATTGAAGGTTGGAAATTCCCAAAATTAAAGCCTGATTGGAAAGAACGAAAAAAATTAGATAAAAACACAGCTTCTGAATTATTTAAAATCTTAAAAAAATTAGCTAAAAACAGAGCAAAAAATATTGATAAATTCAATAAAAGAAGATTAATCAGAGCCATTGAAATTGCCAAAATTTTAGGTAAAGTTCCAAAAATTAAAAAATGCTGTCAATTTAATTGTCTTTTAATAGGAATTAAGAAAGAACCGGAAGCTTTGAAAAAACTAATTGAAAAAAGGCTGGAGAAGCGATTGAAAAAAGGAATGATTGAAGAAGTAAAAAAACTCCATAAAAATGGAATTTCTTGGAAAAGATTAGAGGATTTTGGTTTGGAATATCGATGGATTGCCAGGTTCTTACAAGAAAAAATAAGCCAGAAAGAAATGATTGAACTTTTGCAAAAAGATATTGAACATTTTGCTAAAAAACAAATGACTTGGTTTAAACGTGACAAAAAAATTAAATGGGTAAAAAACTACCGAGAAGCAGAAAACATAGTCAAAACTTTCCATTAAAACCTTCACATTGGTGACTATATTTTTCTGTTATATTGTCAACGATAGTTATTTTTACACCGGCGTTTTTAAATAATTTTAAAGACAACTTATCAGTATGATATCTTTTCTGCGCTACTACCCTTTTTATACCTACCCGCACTATTCTCATAGCGCAATTATAACAAGGAACCATTTTACAATAAATTGTCGTTCCTTCAAGTTTTATCCCGTCTTTAGCGCACTGTAAAATAGCGTTTTCTTCGGCGTGCAGCGTTCTCACGCAGTGTTGAGACTTGTTCCCTTTTTCATCGATTACCGTTCTCATCATATGTCCAGCATCATCGCAATGCGGTTGACCCGGCGGTGACCCTACGTAACCTGTAGCCAAAATAGTATTCCACGGACTCACAATAACTGCGGCACTGCGGCCCCTATCACAAGTCGCCCTCTTGCTTAATGGTCCTAATAAGGCTAAAAAATATTCGTCCCAGGTCGGACGAACATATTTAGATTTTGTTTTATTTTTTCTCATTATAAAAAATTATATATCTAAATTTCTAACTTTTTTCGCATAAAGCTGAATAAACTTCTTTCTTGGCGGGACTTCCTGCCCCATCAAAGTATCAAAAATTCTATCTGCCTCTTCTGCGTCTTCAATAGCAATTTTCAAAAGAATTCTATTTTCCGGATTCATAGTCGTTTCCCAAAGTTCGTCAGAATTCATTTCACCAAGGCCTTTATAACGTTGAATATCAGGAGCTCTTTCAGTTTTTATTGAACTTAAAATTTTATTTTTACCTTCCTCGTTATAAGCATACTCTATTTTTTTTCCAACTTGAATTTTATACAAAGGAGGTTGAGCAATATATAGATAACCATTTTCAATTATCGGTTTAAAATAGCGGAAGAAAAGAGTCAAAAGAAGCGTCCGAATATGATTTCCATCCGAATCCGCATCCGACATTATTATAATCTTATGATATCTTAATTTATCTAAATTAAAATCTTCGGCAACAGATGCTCCTAAACTGGTGATTAGAGCCCTAATTTCTACTGAAGATAAAATTTTATCCAATCTTGCTCGTTCAACATTTAAAATTTTTCCTCTTAAAGGCAAAATTGCTTGAAATCTTCTATCCCTAGCCTGCCGACTACTATTATGAACAAAAACTCCACAAGCTAAAGCAAAATTATGAGTGCTTTCAACTTCAAAATCATAAACATCTGTCTTTTTAGACAACCTAATTATTCTTTTAATTCTGTGATTATAATTCAACACATCCTCTTTTAATTTTTGCTCATTACCATCAAAAAATCTATAACGAATTGTATCATATCTTAAAATACTTTTATCATTTCTTTTGATTCTTTCTTTATTGTATTTTTCTATATCTATTTTCTGACATTTTTCATAAATTTCTTTTAGTAATTTTAAAGCTTTATTTAAATATGTTTGATTATATGTTTTTTTTCTTCTTACCCTAAATTCTGGAGTCCACTGCTCTTGAGTTTTTTCCTTTCTCCAATTCAAAAGTTCTTCATTCTGCCATTGCTTTTTAGCTTTTTGAGAAAGTTCTTTTCCTTTTTCAGGATGTTGCTCAAAATATTTTTTTACTCTTTCTGCTTGTCTTTTTCTGTTTACTTCACTTGACCAATATTTTTTTTGATTTTCGTATAAGATTTTTTTGTTTTTTTCTCTATAATCTGCATTTTCTTTATAAAATTCTAAAAACTTTCGAGTCATATATTGCTTATATTCTTCATTTTCCCATTGTTTTTTAGCTCTTTTACTTAACATTTTTCTCATCTCTGGCGTAGTCATCATTTTGCTAATTTTCTTCCGATACTCTTTCGTCTGTTTTGTTTTAATTGATTTCTTTATCACATCAGGACGACGAAGAGTATGCTCTATATAATCATAATGAAGATTCATATGCTGCTCATAGGAAAGACGTTGTATATTAATTGGATTATTATTTCGTTTATTAAAGTCTGCGTGATGGCGATGTTTCCCGACGGAAGTTGTATAAATATTGTTCCTGAGATTAAACATGTCTGCCAATATATGGGTATATATCCACTTTTTAGCTTTTGGATCAAAAAGCATTTCATAACCATCTAAACCATACCATCCTTGTTTCTTTGATATTTTTCTATAAAGAGGAGCAAGACTATCTTTCGGAGTTAATTTAGAAGCGGGAATATAGCTACCGTCAACTAATCTAAATAAATGATCAGGGGTACATATAAGTTTTTCTCCAGTATCCAAAATAATTTTGATGACTTCTGTATTTTTTTTGGTCATTCTTGGATTTAGTATCGGAGCGATACCAATATGTCCATTATTGTGCATAGTATAACAAAAGTTTTTCTTGCCCTGTCTATCTTCTCTAACTAATTCTTTAAAAGAGATATTGCGTCCATCGACTAAAGCAATTTTTGTATCACCAATCCAGCACCCTCCGGCTGACTCTCCTTCCACTATATAAAGTTCCGATTCTTCAGGTTTTCTGGAAATACAATCAGTCAATTTTCCAGGCAGAGTTAATCCTTCTAAAATCCCTTTTCTCAAAACCGTAGTTCTGGCAGCTTTTGCAGCTTTCCTGGCTTTTTGAGCCAAAAGACACTTTGCCATAATTCCTTTAGCATCCCCAGGATTTCTATCTAAAAAATCAGAAAGACCTTCAGAAACTACTTGCTCCACCGCAGATTTTGCTTCAGGATTTCCTAATCTTGCCTTGGTTTGTCCTTCAAATTGAGGCTCTTGTAATTTCACTGAAATTACAACTGTTAAACCTTCTCTCGTGTCTTCACCGCTTAAATTTTCATCAGCCCCTTTAAGATATCCCTCTTTTTTAGCATAATCATTAAGAGTTCGAGTTAGAGCGGAACGAAAACCTGTAATATGGCTTCCTCCTTCATTAGTATAGACATTATTGGCAAAACCTTGTTCACAAAATTCAATCTCCTGAGTATATTGGAAAGCAACCTCTACTAAAATCTGTTCTTTTTCCCCTGAGACATAAAAAATATTAGAATGGCGAGGAGTATTTTCACCAATTAAATGTCTAACATAAGAAACAATACCTCCTTCAAAATAAAAACAATAGGATTTTTTTTCAGTCTCTCTTAGGTCTGAAATAAGTATTTTTATACCTCTAGTTAAATAAGCTTGCTGGCGTAAATAATTTAAGATTTTTTTAAAATTAAATTTTAGGGGTTCATTTTTAGGAGGCAGGGCCTTAAAAATTTCTGAATCTGGTTCAAAAACAAGCATTGTTCCAGATTCTTTGCAAGTTCCTATTTTTTTAACCTTTGTTAAGGGTTTCCCTTTAGAATATTCTTGAAAATATCGAAATTTCTCTCGGCATACTTCAACTCTCATATATTTTGATAGGGCACAAACTGCTGAAACTCCTACTCCATGAAGTCCTCCTGTTGAAGCATAAGCTTTACCGCCGAATTTAGCTCCGGCATGCAAAGTAGTCATTACTGTTTCCAAAGCTGATTTTTTAGTCTGAGAGTGTTTATCTATTGGAATTCCCCTTCCATTGTCCTTTATTTCAATTCTATTTTCAGGTAAAAACTTAATTCTAATTTCACTGCAATAACCCATTATCGCTTCGTCAATTGAATTTGCAACGCACTCAAATATTAATCTATGAAGACCTTCTAAACCCGTAGAACCAATATACATACCAGGTCTTTTCCTTACCGGCTCCAACCCCTGAAGAACGTAAATATCCTTAGCTCTATAATCAGTTTTTTTAATTTTTGGATTAGTTTTATTTTTCATTTTATTTTCTCACTTCCCACTGGGGATTTTTTTCTAAAGCTTTTATTATTTTTTTTTGAATTTTTTCAACATCTTGAGATTTCAGAGTTCTATTTTTAGCTTGATAAATTATATGAAAAGAAAAATTTTTCCTTCCCTGAAAAGCCTCTGAACTTGTGTAAATATCAAACAAGTCAACATCTCTAATTAAATCACCTCCAAGTAATTGAATTTTATTTAAAACATCGGCTACCTTAGTTTCTAAGGAAACTAAAACTGAAATATCTCTAATTATTGCAGGATAAAGAGAAATTGGTTGATATTCATGTTCTGTAGTAGCTAATTCTACTATTTTTTTAAAATCAATATCAAAAATAACAATATTTTTCTCAATTTTTAATTTTTCAGAAATTTGAGACGAAAGCTCGCCTAAAAATCCAAGCTCTGTATTATTAACCTTTATTTCAGCGCATCTATTTAAACGCCAAATCGTAAAAGGAGATTCTTCGGACGTAGGTTCAAAGCTGTCATACCAAACACCGGCTATTCCCAATTTTTCAAAAATCAAATCAATAACTCCCTTTAGTTTATAAAAAAGTTCTTCCCCGCCTTGTTCAAAAATTAATCCGCTTATCGCTTTTTTTTCTGAGAATTTAATTGATTTCTTTTTAAAAATTT
>Ga0307928_10004716_pt1 | contig 10320 bp, 11 predicted proteins | sample AceLakmetagen232_FD_201815 | JGI IMG/M metagenome (GOLD analysis project Ga0307928, IMG submission 201815) | Saline water microbial communities from Ace Lake, Antarctica - #232 | ecosystem: Environmental > Aquatic > Non-marine Saline and Alkaline > Saline | place: Antarctica: Ace Lake...
ATAACCCCACATACACACTCAACGCAATAGTCTGCGTCACAAGTGGCAAATTACCTTTTATCGTTACTGCATTGGGTATCGACCTCTCAAGTACCATGACTTTCGAGGTGAGAGCCGTCACGGTGAAGAGGTAGGAGAATACTTCATCGACAATATCTAGCACTCCTGCTCCTCTGGAAGTATTAGTAGTCCTGTTAGCCCCAAGAATTACACCTTCCCCAAATCTATCGCTGACATTTTCGACAAACAACACAAAGTTGAAGTTCAAGTTTCCTATCCCAGGGTGGTATTCATCTGCAACGAAACCTTTGTCTACTATAAATAATGATGGACAAACCATCTCAGGTAACTGCTGTACCATAAATTGTGGGGATATGAAAACATTATTCCCAAATACAAGATTAGATGTCCCTTCCCAAACTAGGACTTTCATCGCAGTGCGTAATCGCGTATAAAATTGTTTTGGTGTCATCTTAGTACTGCCCCCGACATTAATCCCACATAGTAGCGACCATCTGCATCATCCGTCTTCCGCAGCACTTTGAATACCGCTGGAAATTGAAATTCCTTACTGTGCTCTACAAGAAGATTTGCCGTAGCAAGGAGATGGGATACGCATTTTTGGAAAAGTACACAAACATTATTAGTCTGGTCGTCAGGAACGAATAGGAGTCGCCCTGAATGCGAAGTGCTCAACTTAGTACCAGGAGCAAGACTCCCAGGGCTTTTCACAGTTGCACCAGTTGCCAACCCTGGAAATACCCTTGCGAGAGCGCCTACATTATAATTTCTCAAAGGTACTGTTAACACTGCGGTATCTCCTATGTAGTAGACATCTACTAGCTCTTCACCATGGTACACTTCTCGAACGTCGAAATACTTGGTACCAGGGATGAACACACTGCCCTTCGTATAACCGAGTTTTGTGCCCCAACCAACCTCAGTGGCGAGGGTAGTGGGGTTCCAGTATAACAGCCCTGGTAGCTTCATAAGTTCTGTAACACTGGGGTACACAGTGATAGCCACTATGTAGCGTCCGCATAGGTAGGAAATCCAGAGGATGTATGAGGAAGGGACATTCCGTATAATCTTGCAAGCGTAAATTGAATTCGACCTGTACCTCCCGACGTTCCTGCAACTGCATCCGTGAATGTGAAGTAGTCCCTCTCAAGAAAATCATTCTCACCCGCAACTGGAAGGTAATAGCACCCGTTGTATAAATGTGGTTGAGATACAATTAGGGAATCTATTAATAGCGTGCCTGTAGAGCGGGAAGTAAGGGTAATATACACTCTGACACCTTCGCCTGCATTATCTTCCTTGAACTCATCGTACCACCCCTCATTCGCCGTAACACCTAACACTAGGTCATTCCAGCCAGTCTGAGCGGATAGAGTCACATCTTCCGTTTTCGAACCTAGACGAATTGTAAGGGTTCCGTCGCAAGATCCCACCTCTCTATTATAACGTAGAATGAATATTACAGGGAGATCCGTATCTATTGCCCCATCTGCAATATACTGGAGAATTGTATTATCATCTGTAAATTTCAGCGATTGCGGTGCTGTATCTCCCGCCGGTGTCCTGTGAAAATTAGTGGTATCCACGTCTGCGTCCGTAGATGAACCTAGTGTCCAATTATCAAAAGTAATATCAGAGCCTCCGGTACCGGATGAATCTTCGAACCCTGAGTTAGCAATTAGTGATATTTGATTTGTACTAACTACCTCTGCCGAAATATTACCATAAGGAGCGTTCCCCAGGTCAAGATTATCAATTGGAGGGATGCCGGAGCCGAATATTTTCATCAGTTCATTGCCCGAACTCCTACCTGTATTCTTGTCGCTAACGATCTCGCATCTTGTAATACCCCCATCGAAGGCCCCTCCTTCAATCTTATTGCCATAAGGGTCAAATGTGACTCGGTACACAGTACCGTCGCCGACATTGGATCCACCTGCTGATATAGCATTGAATGTCGTTGCTCGTTCTGCCACTGTCTCAGATGCAGCATCCATCGAGAAGGCTAATTGTGCTAATGCTAGTTGTGGGGATGTTGCTTCACTGGAATACCCTATCTTTACGAGTTCCTTTAATAGCTCAGATATTGTGGCTCTACTTTGTGTTACCACTGCAGTAGCAATAGAATTGCGTAATACAAGGATAGCTCCAGCAGTTGCCGAAATATGGTTCCCCTCGTATGCCTGTTCCAACGTGTCTTGCATTGTGATGAAATTAGGGGTATTCACGGCTGTAAACTTCCATAATTCATCAACGATGCGTATAGTCTTCGAGAGCTGATCCCATAATTCTGCTTTAGATGCTGCCATAAGTTACCTTTCTAGTCTAATGCTGACAATGCGTAGTCTACTCCACCCACAGAAGCAGCACCTTGGGAAATTATGTATAACTTTTCGGAATTCTTGGAGACTGATATCTCAGCCTTTATCTCTGAGTTACCCGGTAGCCTTCCATAAGCGCTTCCCGCGAAATTGGTAGCTGCAAGAGTCGCTGTGTCCGCTAACGTCCAGTATGAAGCCACATCCACCGAAACGCTAACTGCTACTACAAGGTCTCCGGTGCAGTCAATTTCCAATGGTGTCCCTGACGAGATCGGCAAATCTGCTGTTACAGGGGGTAACGTCCTAGTAAAATATGTAGTCCCTCCTGCCTTCGATGCTGATACTCCCATTCTAATTCTCCCATGTGTCTGAGTTACTTGAATTTACCCCTTGCGGTCTACACTTGAACACATTCCTTGACCTGTCCATGTCAGGGAGCGTCCCAGCCCGCTGCGTTGACCTAGTAAGGTTACTATTAGATGTCGCAACCGAGTATGCTTTCCTACGAATATTTTCACAAGCTGAGAAGAAACTTCGGGTAGTTGTTGACATAAGAGACGAATCCCTACTCTTGTAATTCTCTAGATGCATTATCACCCCCAGAACAAGAGTAGCCGTGTGAAAACGGTACTCAGTATCATGAGTAGCACCCGAAACCCTCTCGAAGTCCCCTATCGCATCATCACAGGCAGCACTCAGTACGTCTTCTTCTATTGCCGTGGCAGTGGGATCATAATTTGTTAGCTGTTTAAGTCGGTCGTCCCCTATCCTAGCTTTAACTTTAACGACGAGTGCTGCGGTGCTCATTTTTTACCCCTCTTAGCTTGATTAGCATAAAGTTCTTTGGATATCACTTCCCTAGACGCTGGTTGCTCCTCTACTTGGTCTTCATGATCTATTTCGAATTCTTCCTGCTGACGTGCTTCAAAGTCTTCCTTCAGTTCACAAATCATGCAATTGTAGAGAGTTATTTCATATGCTTTATGATACTGTGGCTGGTTACGATCAGCATAAAACGCCTCGTTGAATTTTTGTGGGATCTGTACAGGTCTCTTCTTAGCCTCTTCTATAAGTGCATCGGCCTGATTCTTTGCAAGTTGCATTAACACTAAAGAGGGAAAAAACATTTTGCCGTCATTTTCTACATAAGCTGCTGCCTTCGGCATCACACCCTTATTAAAGCAGATACCTCCTAAAGTGAAATATGTTACAGGTGAGTCTTTCTTCACTGAAATCACATATAACTCTAACTTTCCCTTGGCTTCTGGTACGTGGAAACCTTTTGTCCTAACTTTTACTGCATACTCATTGGCAATTGTACTTCCTGCTAATACGTAATTCATGTTACTTCCTTTCATAAGAGTGTCCTCGAAAGGACACTCTTGATACTATCTAGTTATTAATCTTAATCGAGCTACCTGGGAACCAAGGTGCAAACTGAGTACGAATATCAGTGTTAAAAGTTCCTTCATTCATCTCACGGGCACGATCAGAATTAGAGAGATCTGCAAGACTGGAACGAATATCCTTGGGCCTACGATACACAAAAGGCTTCCAGTAGCTATCCTTCAAGAACACATACAAGTCACTGGAATCAGTGAGCAAGTTATTGATCTTGTATTCCCAAGTTCCCTTCTGGTAATTACTCTCGCTGACAAGGTTGTCGGAAGAGATACGGATATTTTCAGAACCTGAAGCTTTCTGCAACACATCATTAGCCTCTGGAGGGCCCATCACGACAAAATTGGTATACGCTACAGAATTGTAATCATATATAACCTTACCAGCCGTTGGATCAACGAATTCCATAAATCTCTGTTGGACACTGGCAATGTCTGCAATTACACCCGCTACAGTCAATCCGCTACCGGTAATGATGTTTCCACCCGTAGCACCTAATCTAGCGGCTGCATCACCATCAGTAGCACTATACAGTGCTGCTCCGTCATAGGTGTTATGCAGTTCACTATTCTCAACAGCGGTACCATTGAGGTACTCAGAGAAAAGGGTATAAGCCAAGAGGCCATACCTTTTAGCGGCAGTCAAGATATGAGTCTTCAGATCACCTAACTGGTCATCAGCGTCGTCATACAAGTTATAATCAACTGTTAGCTCATAGGGAGTCAAAGGCATCGTAATCTTGATATCTTTGAACGCCTGATGTTGACGAGGCATTCCCATGGGCCACTTTTTGGGGAAGGGCAAAGATTCTTTCCACACGTAGGGTACATTGCGAATAGTGGAGGGGGTTAAGACCTTCACAAAAGGCATGTATTCCTTTTCCCAGTCAATGTGGTGGCTTCGCCACATGTCCATAAGGTCACGTTGTATACCCGCAACCTTCGAGTTTATATTAGATACTACAGCCATAATTTACACTCCTCTTCGTTTACATACTGCGTATATTTTGAACGCAGCTACTACATCAGCGGTGAAGCCTGTTCCCGATGCGACCAACTCTAGCTGCAAAGTGTCACCGGTAACTACTGTATTGGCAGCAGTGATCGCTGTTGCATTGATTGCAACTCCTAGATCTGCTGTTGCATCACAATTAGTGCACGCAAGGGTGAGAACTCCACCTGTTGTATCTGTCCCAGAAATTTCTAGATTCAAAGTCTGAGAACCAGCGGATGCGGCGTTGTCAAACTCAACACATTGAGCATGAAGAGACACAATTGTCATCTCAGGGCCGTAGTATGGGAGAGTGAAAAGATTAGCTGCGGTGGTTCCCTGTATTGCATTGGTTCCGAAGTTCCCAAAGTCCATGAGGAAATAGGGTGAACCTGTAGCGACACTCTTTGCAAGCTGATCGGAGAGAGCATACAGGAAGATATCGCAATAAGTAGTGGATATCCAGTTGTGGACACGCCCGATTGGGTATCCTGCCGCTTGTGCCGTCAGAGTCAAAGTCTGTCCATCGGTAGCCCACACGTCTTTTCCGATATCTGTAATGGCACTCGCGCCTGTTACAGTATGCTTCTTTATAATCTCGTGCCCTCGAATGGTAGCCTTATTGGTGCCGTCACCAGTGAGATCATCATTGATACCCCATTCGTTACCTATAACATATCCGATAGGGAGGATATTAGCTGCCGCCTCCGCAAATTGACACAAGCCTGTGTCGAGGTCGATTGCTGCGTATGCCCCTACCACCAACTCTTCCGAAGTTTTGATGATAAGAGACACTTGCTGCGGGTTAACACTAGTAGTAAGATTTACTACACTTGTTGGGTCTGCCATCTATTTCTCCTTACTTCTACATCCGGTCGTAAGAACCAGGGATGTCTATTTCATTTTGTATGGAAGTTCTAACATAATCAAACTCTGTTGGGTACTGTGCAGCAAATTGCGCACTGGCTCCCTGGTTAGTCTGCCCCAAGGTATCCCAATAATCCTTTTGCACCCGTCTCGACAGCTGAGTTAACTCAGGTGTCATCTCTATCTTCGCTTCTTTCAATTTACTAGTCAATTCCTCTTTCGGAGTATGCACGGGAGCTTTCCCAGCGACGAAAGACGCAAAATGAGAAGGGTAGCTGGCAACATTTAATGCAAGAGAATCCAGGTAAACATTCTTATCCTCTTCCGATGAAAACTTATCCAAGATTAAGCTATGCGCTTCGAACTGAATTGCAGGATTCTCGTCCGAAATTTCTTTCAGTCGATTACTACACTGAGCACTAGCCCTAAGTCCCTTCATCTCATCAAGTTGTAACTGCATACTTTTTTGCATCTCACGCATCTCTGCAAGCGGATCAGCCTGATTTTGAGCAACGCTAGATGGTTTAGCAATATCTTTTTCTTCCATAGTGGGTTTATCCTTAACATCAATTAATGCACCGTGCAACTCTCTTACAAGAGACGTTAGACTCAGTATAGAATCTTGGATGCCTTTTAAAAATAGCATTTCTTCTTTAGCATGAGGTTCACCTTCGTGGCCTTCTCCCTCTGCTTTAACAACTGTTTCCTTCTCTTCTTTTATATCTTCCACTTTTTCCTTGGGTTTATCTTTAACTTCCTCTTTGAGATTTTCTTTACCCTCTTCTTTTTTCTCTTCGGCTTTTTTGCCATCTTCTTTCTCGTCTTTATTCTCATCTGATGTGTACACAGATTTTCCCCCTAACTGAACTAATGCAAGTGACCTGCGCTCGAATGCCAAGACGGATTCTCTCACAGGTGTTATCTCTTCCTTACTCAGTGCCAGCATTGGCAACACAAAAAAGGGCATTCTTGATTCTAATAATGCCAGCGACTCTATACGAAAGCTACCAACATTAATCTCCACCGATCTGTACGGATACTGTTCTATGTTAGAGAAATCTACATCTTTTATATCAGTGAAGTCCGCATAAATGGTGTCCTCTCCTAGTTGCAAGTTGTCTATATACCCTACCCCTTTTGCGTTCTTAGTAGTGTGAAAATCCTGATGCCCTAACTGCAATCTAGGATAATGACCTTTTACTATATCCTCCTCAAAAGTTGCTATGACTTTACCTAAATCATCCCTTGACACCTTCAGCTTGTTACGTTCAAAAGGCTTCATTATTGGGACATTGAATATTGTGTACTTTCCGTCAGGCTGCTTTGCCCAGTCGAAAGTATGATTAATTTTGATTCCTTTTCCTCTATCCTTCATTATATCTCCTTCGTAGCGTCATGTCGCCCCGACTCGATTCGATTCTTCATAGCTTCTTGACGCATCATCTCCTTCTCAGTTACAAATTTAAATTCAATATCTGTAATATCTGGTATCGGTAAATGCATCGAGGTGAAGTTGTGCGCATTTCTTATAATAATATCCTGCAAGATATCCGCCCTGTTAAACTCTTCCAGTCGATGCCTACGATAAACTACTAACGTCTCTCCCATGCCTCTATGGACATCTGCCTGAGCATAGCTACCATGATCCGACGCACCAGTTGTAAGTTCTGTTCCTAGAAGCTGCAACACTATTCTCTTGTCAATATAATCAAGAAAGGATTGTATAAGATTTTGACCGGAAGATCCATGTTCATGATACTCTAACTTGTCACCCTCATCTAATACGGCCAAATGTCTCGCCTTAGCATTCTCCATAGTCTCGATTATTTTATCAACTCTATTCTCAACTGTCGAGAACCCTCCTCCCATATCTGCAGTTATTGAAGCCTTCATAGTATCTATCATAACTGTTAAAAATGGTGTAGCCCACGACTCACAAAGATCACCATAGTATTGTAGTAGCTTCTTTTTCATGTACGCAAGAGGGTAAACTACCTCGCCCACACCTCTGAAGTAGGGTGAAAGCTCTTCCCACTGGGATATATACCAGCAATAGTCCTGTACTCCTGCTCCGTCTTCAATATTCTTTACCTTGGCTCTGTCCTCTAGTATAATATACTGATCATACACAGGACTCCACATCGTCCAATAAGCTTCAGTAGGCTTTCCAACTTCTCTCTCTATCCGCAACCTACGTCTATCCACCTCTTGAATCCGATACGGCAGGTTCCAAGTTCCTTTCAATCCTGATAGCTTCACATCTTTGTAGTATTTCCGCTGCACTCCTAACCCAAAAAGGACACCCTTCTCTACAAGTGATTTTCTTGCGTGGGCATAGTCCTGTATATGGGCAATGCATTTCTGCAACACTGCTGTTACAATCGGATTCTTATGTTTTATGATAACTTCTTCACCCGCCGCCTGAAGACTCATTATGTTCATCGCGTGATTAACTGAGTCGTCATTCATAAGGCACTGATAGTAAGAGTCATCTGTAACCGCATCCGCATACGCTTCTGGAACGTATCCGATATAGTAACCCGTTCGGGATCGGAGTTCCCCTATGTATGTAGAGATGAACTGGAAGTTTGCGAACCTTGCTCTAACTGCCATTATTGAACCTCATATATATTTGTTCCTGCCGACTTTTCCCATAAAGCTACTGGCATTGATATTGCCCTAATAACTTGAAAATATTTCGACAAGGGTACTTCTAATTCTCTAATTTCTTGATCTTCTCTTTTCCTGTCAGGCCACTTACATTTGCCAAAGTCTATTATAGCATTTTCACAATGGGACATAATACGCAATCTTGGTCTACCCTTCTCAGGTACCTTCAACATGTTCTGCATCAGTTGCACTCGCTTCATCACAGCCGCTTTCTCGTTCATTTTAACTTCAGCCTCTAACCTGTAAGCGGGTATTCCTATCTCCTTAAGTGCTTCCATGCAAGCCTTATCGTGAACCTCATACATACAAGCTGGTACCTTGATGCCCCTGCGAAGTTTATTCCACTTAGGCAAAAGTTCCGTCCACAAAGCCTCTCTCTTATGAAATTCATCGTACACAAGAAATTCTCCTGTCGGCTTATATGCAACCCATACCATAACAAGAGGGTTATTGTAACCTCTAACTACTCCTACCAGCCTTGCCCATTTCTCAAAATCACTTGGTAACTCATTGCAAATATTATCGTTGCAAAAGGACTTAAATACTAGTCCTCTTCTAGAAACTATCTGCCCTTCGTAACCTTCACTAAACAACTCTGCTGTAAGGCTTTCTCTAGCCTTATCATACTCAGCTCGACTGTAGGTTGGATTCTCTAGAGTGGCAAATTGCCACATAACCCAATCTGTTTCCTTCTTATTCTCTGCTTTTTCCTTGCAGTAATTCAGGAGACCGTAATCACCTGCTCCGGTGGTAGGGAAGATTGCATCTCCAATACGGGAGCCTAATCGCATGAATAGTATTCTGTTCCATGCCTCAGTATCTACTGTTCCGGCTTCACCTACGATAGCCCGGTCTATCTCTGCCCCTAACATGGACTCCTTCTTCATGGTACTCATTGTCGTGATCGAACTTCCCCAAGGAAAAGTTATTGAGCGAGAACCTTTGGATGGTTCGGATACTTTGGCCCAACTCAGAAGAGGGAAGCCATTGAAGATAAATCTGTTAAGTGCCCATTTGCACCATTCAAATTCTTTTTCTGCCAGTTTATACGTGGACGATACACACCAAGCTGCGTACCCAGGGAGAAGAAGGTATGGTGCCGTGTCTACACCTGCTGCCATACTCTTCCCGCTTCTGGCCCCTGCTACGAAGACCTTGTAACGTACCTGTGATAAATGCAACTCCCTCTGCAATTTATGTGGCTCATACCCTATCTTATCGAAAAAGTACGCCTTGAAGTGTTGGAACATTTGGGAGTCGCATATGTCACGAGTAGTCTGTATATCTATATTATTATCCTTTAGTAAAAAGGGACTAGAGGAGCCAGCCGCTCCTCATGCCCTTAGATTACAACAGGAAAGAAGTAACCAATTTAGTCTCATCTCTTAAATTCTACCACAATTTTATACTAATATCAAGAACAAAAGTTAATTCTATTACTTTCTAGGGGCCTTACTATACAAGGCCATTGTCTTCCCTGCCGCCGCTGCTTCCATCGCAGCCTTGATATGCACCATCAACGATGTACTATACTCTTCCGTAGGTATAGCTTGACGCTCCATCTTTCTCGCTTGGTGCTCTTCCAATTTAACATACATTTGCATATAACCGATTGTACCTGCTTCGTGAACACAATTCCTTTTCATCCTCTCAAGATTCTCATACGAAGATAAGGTAGCATCCATCGGAATAGGTTCAACTGCCAATTTCCTTTTTTCTGCTCGAACTTTAGCTGGTGACTTAGTAGGTATTACTCTCTTCTTTTTCCCATTCGGATATTTTTTCATGCGAGCGACATATCTCTTATATGCACTTCTAAGATTTTCGTTACCCTCACATGCTTCGAGTTGTTTCATTCCTCCCGATATCCCTTTGGCTATTTTATCGAAGTCAGCTTGATGATATTCGCGACCTCCTGGTCGGCCGGGTCGCCTACGAACTGGTGCCTCCATGCGTCCTTACCTCCTTTATTTCTAAAATTTTTGACCGAGGGTCTTATTAGTTAAGCCCCTTATGAACACTAGACACTGCGTGCGCATGCTCCTGGGAG
>Ga0307928_10004719_pt1 | contig 10317 bp, 9 predicted proteins | sample AceLakmetagen232_FD_201815 | JGI IMG/M metagenome (GOLD analysis project Ga0307928, IMG submission 201815) | Saline water microbial communities from Ace Lake, Antarctica - #232 | ecosystem: Environmental > Aquatic > Non-marine Saline and Alkaline > Saline | place: Antarctica: Ace Lake...
ATCATAATTAGATATGTCCTCTGACTCACCAGTCCTTCCTTGGATCACCATGAAAGCAGACATGGCATCGCCAGCCCAACCAACGACGTTCGATATATCCAACGTATAGACGACTTTCGTTATTGTCTCGTCTTCCGAGACAACATCGATCGTGAGCGTCTTCGTTATGCTGCCTTGCCCGAACGGATCGCTTACCGCGGTCAAGACTATCGAATCTCCACCGTCGCTGTCTTCTATGTCGAAGACCATGTCCTCCAAGCCACCGAAAAAATCGTCGCCAATGTCGATGTAGTCACCAGTTATCGACGCTAAGAATGACAAGCCGCCACTGAACTTCAGCATGACTACAGATGAGTCGCTGGCCATCTTGGCAGTGTACGTGAACTTTTCGCTGGGCTGTGATGTCTGGAACGTCTCCTGGTCGTGCAGCTTAAACTGAATTCCGCTCGCCGTGTCGCCAACCCTAATCTCCGTGGGCCCGGACGCAGTTAGCCCGAACACTGGCGTGTACCCCGGAGGCAGTGGACCAGGGAACGGCCATCCGCCAGTCCACCCAGGTGGAGACGTCGATGGCACGGTCGCGGCCGGTGCTGCTGTGTATGCTCCGCCCATGTTACACCACGTCAATCTCTGTGAGTTCGGAGGCCGCTACCTTTTGTGCCTCAAGCTGTTCCCATCGCCGCACCTGTACCACGAGCCATTCGCGTAGAATCCGCCTTGAGAACTGTGCCTTTGTCTCTTCTGTCTCAAGAGACTCATAGTTGTGAAGACCACAGAGAGCATCAACAAGTCTATCTGTGTGGTCCAATGACAAATCAAAAGTTATGCTTGGCATGCTACACTCCTATTTGGTCACCCAACTTCCATTTTCATAAAAGTTGAATGCAGTTGTTGTTGTGTTGTAAATGATCATTCCGTTTACGGCTGTTAAAGCATCCCGCTGTGTTGTCGTCATACGGGAAGTAATCAAAGCCCCAGTTGTGGTGTCAACATCAACATCACCTTGGACTTTAAGATCGCCAGTGATCTTCAATTCGCCAGTGCCAACTACCTTGGGGTTAATGATGAGGTCGGTTCCGTCGTAATAGATCACTGCGTCAGATGCTGCCCCAAGTTGCAGCTTGATGTTGTCAGCAAGTAAATTCAGATTCCCCGTGGTAAGCTGAACTGTTCCTCCAGCAGAGATCGTCACCCTATTCACGTAGGCATTGTCTCTGTCTCTGAAATACCAACCGGCCCCAACGTCGAAGTACATGCGCTTAGAGGCAGCGGTAGCACGGAAGTAGTAGTGATCGGAAGAATAGAGATACAGCTTACCGGAAGTCTGGAATGTTGTCCCATCGGCTCCATTGGCAATCGTTAAAGTAGAAACTCCGTTACTCGCCGTAATGTTGCCAGTTGCCGACGCTATCGAAAGTCTTACCGCATAAGCATCATCGTAGTCTCTGAAACACCACGTACCTCCAATGTCGAAGTACATGCTCTTGCCGGCGGCCGTCGAGCGGAAATAATAGTTGTCGGCAGAATAGAGGTATACCAGGCCACTCGACTGGATGGTGCCATTTGGAGAAATGGTTACAGTGTTCGCACCATCTTTAACTACGACATTGCCAGCCCCAACAAGGCGAGGTTCTATTTCCAGGCTCGATCCGCTGTACGATATTGCAGCATCATCACCGGTGCCAAAGTATAGCTTCTTGCTGTCTGCACGCAAGTACCAATGGTCGCTGCCGATGAGGCTGAACACACCAGTGGTCCAGTCAGCAGTCAAGGGGACGGACCCATCGGCCTTCAGGTAGCCACCGGACGCATGATCGCCCCATCCGTACGCCGTAACGAAATTGTCATGGTTATACGCCGCCACGTGCGCGGCGAGTGCAGCAATGCCCGACCCAATAGGATCATACAAGCCAGCATGATCCCCCCAGCCGTAAGCCGTGTCGTAATGGGCATGGTTGAACGTCGTCTCGTGATTCGCCGCAAGCCACGTCGCGGCCCTGGCGTCTGTGTGGTACTGCGTATGGTCATCATCACCACGTCCAAGCAATGCACCATGATCCAACGCTGCGTTGAAGTCCGAGAACGCCGTCTTATTGTTATGGGCACCGGTGTCGTCATAGAAAGCGATGGTATCGGCAGCGACAATCGTGTCGGCCGCCAGGCCGTTGATGTCCAGAGCGAACGTGCGGCTAGCCGCGATGGTCCCGCCACCAGACAGCCCGCTCCCTGCGGTGAGCGTGACGCCCGCGTGTGCTACGTGCTGATCGCCAACATAACCGGAAAGGTTGTCGTGGACAATCTGTCCGTCATTCGTGGTTAGCGTGACGAAGTCTCCGCCGTCCGTGTACGTGATCCCTGTGCTCGTCCGCAGCACCCCGTCGCCCGCCGCAGCACCAATGTATCCGGCCGTGGCCAGGGCGTCGATCTTAACTTGTCCAGAAATGACAGCGATGGCATCGAGTACCGCACCGTCCACTGATATGTCTCGGCCGTCGATCGTAATTAGAGCATCGACTGCCAAGTTCCCAGTCAACGCTACCGTGCCGTCGGCCTTCAGGTAAATGGAGTGCGTGTGCCCTGGGTCGGCTCCGGACGTCACGTTGACACCAGCGATCGTGCCAGTAGTCGTCAGGTTCTCATTCGAGAAGCTGATCGCGCCAGTGTCGCTGGATATGACCGCGCCGTCCATGGTAATGTTGTCCACGGTGAGCTTCGTCAACGCAGTCAACTCAGTGCCCCACGCAGGGACAGAACCAACGCCAGTGCCGACCAGGACCTCGCCCACGGCCCCGGCGGTCAATACGTCATGCGGTGCCTTCATCTCTGCGAAGGCTCGCCTGACTTCTTCTGGTGAATGTGGGTTTGGTAGCCTGAGAGGCATTAAGAAACGAGCCTCCGGCCAGAAGCCATCACGGTAATCGTGCTGGACTCGTACGCCCAACGCTCATTGGCTGTGCCGGTGAGTTCCAGGACTGCGGCCTGGCCTCTGGCGGACGGCATCTCGCGAGCGTTCAGTCCGGCTTCCCACGTCCCGCTGTCTGAAGCGTCGGCCGACACCGCCCCTTGGAACGTGTCTGCCGGGTGGATCGACCACGCAACGTCGCCGCTTGCCGCCGCCATTACTGGATCTATCGCTAAAACCGTGCCGACCTGATCGTCTGGTGCGAGCGGGATTGGGCCGATCTTGGCGTACGAGGAGAACGCAGTGCCGGTGTCGTTGCTGGAAAGCCCAGAGAACCGCCGCAGCTTGCCGTCTCGGCCACCCAGCAGGACACCCGACTCTTCGGTCGCGGACGCCTGGTACGAGCAGGTTGCGGTAGGCTCGTGGTCTGACTGTAACGTCTGCGGCCAGAACGTCTTGCCATCCCAATTAAACCACCAGTGGGTCCTCGTGTTCGACGAGTCCTCGGTGATGAAGATGTGGACGCCGCGGTCTGCAACGTCGTATTCCAACTGGACGGTCGTGATGGCCGGGTTGATGCTCTTGAACTCGGCCGGAAGCGAGTCGCCCGACAGGTCCGTTGGGTATGAGTTCCCGCCTGGCATTACCGCATATAGCCCGCCGAGCGACAAGAAGATCAACTCCCCGTTGGGCCCGCGGGTCCAGGCATCTGTGTCAATGATCCCGATCGACTGGCTTAGGTTGTCGAGCTTCCCGCCATAGGCGGGGTCGCCATTCAATCGCCAGATCGAGTTCAGGCAACCGAAGATAAGGTAGTCGTCACTGAATGCGAACATCGCAGTGAGCGGGTCACCGGGTACACCGGCGTCACTCGCGGAACCGGCGACAGCCGCCCCGGAGTCAGATTGCGAATAGTCCCAATCGAGCGGATCGCCCGCACGAGGGCAGTACCAGATGTGCGGTGCGATTGCTGCACCGGCCAGAAAGACTCGGTCCTGGAATCTCGCGATCAACGGGCACCCAGTGGGGACCTGCCCAGTAGCTGCCGTTGCGATCCACAGCGACATCGTGTCCGCGACTGGGTCGTATATCTTAGGGCCGCGTTCGACGCGGTACGTACATGTCCCATCGCCTGGGTCAGGGTCAAGCGTGAGGCCGTTCACCGCGTGGACAGTCGTGATAGCGTAGGCCCCGGCCGTAGTGCCGCCGCCGACAGCAGACAAAACGCAGATGTCGGAATCGGTGTCTATCCCGAGTGCCGACCAGTCTTGTCCAGTGCCCTCGTCGAGGATTGCCCCAGACATGGTGCCGTCAGTTCCGGTGTCTCGCAGGTCGCCGTAGTCCGCCACGTAAAGGACCTGCCCGGCCTGGGCGGCTTTCACGGGGACGTCGTCGCGCACAGTGAGATCCGTGGTAACGACTGTCAGCCGACCGTACGGTCCCTCGCGGTACATGTCTCCGCCGCACGACGCGATGAGTTGTGTCCTGAGTGAGTCGACATTTCCAGTGCTGTAATACTGAACCCGGAAGACGTTACACAGACACAGCCCCTCGGCAACGGAACAGGACATACCGAAGCCAACGCGAGTTCCGGCGTGCGCATCTACTGCCCCGGTGAGAATCAGTGTGCCCTGCCAATAAACAGTGACCACGTCGGCTGCGACAGTAGCCGATAGCCACCCAGCGCTTGGGCCAGCTATCGTGCCGGTGTCGGTGTCGACGGTCACTGATATTCCGCCGGAGTACGAAATCAGGGACGCTGTATACGCCCCGGTCGCACCTGTCTGTGTAATCTCAATGAACACTCCGTCCGTGGCGTAGGCCGGCGTGACGTCGTCGAGCCGCAGGTACAGCCTGTAGCTACCGTGCCACTCGCCAGCCCACGGCGTGAACATTGCCTCGACTTCGTAGTTGGATGCGGTGTCGATCGGCAGTATGTCCAGCACGATCTCGCCCTCGGTTATCGACGTGTCGACCGAAGCCAACTCGGACGTGAGGATCGTTGGGACTGCGGACGCCCAGCTTGCCTGCGTCCATGCAGACGCAAGGGACAGCCCGCCAAAGGTATCGGAGAAGAACGTGAAGCTATCACCGAACGAGATCGTCATCGGATGCAGCATCCTGATATTCGACCCGATGTCTTCTCTGTGGGAATAAACAAGACCCGGTCTACTGCCGCCACGCTCCCTGCCCTCAAGCGTTGCGTCAGAGCGGACGTTCAGCAGATCCGGACTTGTGTACGGAGCCTGTTGACGGTACGAAGCTTTGCGGTTCAACCCACCCAACGGGAACGGAACCCGCATCTTTCGTTTCTTACCCATCGTGACTCCTAGATTTCCGACCTACTCCTGGACTTCTTCCGCCGGCTGGGCGAAGAACGGAGCAAGCTTGGCGAGATCCGAAACGGACAGCACGTCGTCCTTGCCGTCCAGTGCTTCGATCACTTCGTCCAGTTCCATGGCGATCGGTGCTAGTTCCGATTCCTGGCTCAGGATCTCGTTGAACCCACCGATGAACGTGTCCCACCCTGGGTCGCCAGGATCGAGCTTGACTTCGGACCCGACCTCGGCGCCGGTCGCCTCGTAAAGCAAAGCACTACGCTGCTTTTCTACGATCTCCGCTTCGGCGGTGACGAGGGTGGTGTACTTCAGGATGGCGTACGCGACCTTCGGGCGCATATTCACTGCGGACAATTTTCTCCACGAATCGAGACTTTGGAAAACCTGGCCAAGCAACATAACGATACCTCTCTTCTAGGGAAGGAAATGAAAAACGAAAAACCTGGCGACCAGGGGATGTCGTTCCTGCGTGGCCGCCAGGGTAAAACGCGGTCTACGTGAAGGTAGGAGCGGTGGACGCCAGCAGGTAGTAAGTCGACCCGCCGATGTCGATTGCGATCTTGAGTGACGCGGTGCCGTGAGTACCAACCGTTCCGCCGGCAGCTACCGGAGCAGTTCCGGAAGCGGGGAGGTCCAATAGATTGGTACACTGTGCCACCTGGATTCCGGTCGTGAATATCCCAGCCAGATCGATCCCAATCGAGTTGCCGGAGGTGATCGTGCCGCCGGTAATCAGGATACCCCTTGAGGTCATCGTGCCGCCGGTCTGCGTGATAGCACCGGTGGTGATCGAAAGACCGGTCGAAACAATCGTGTCTGCCGTGCAGACACAAGCAGGGGTCGTGATGCTGATACCGGTGAAGGTCGGGTCTCCACTCGTAACTGCGGTCATCGCACCGGACGCGGCGATCGAAAGACCGAGCAAAGCCGGGCTAGCCGCGTCGTTTGTCGACTGCGGAAGGATGATCGACACGCCGGTCGAACCGAGTTCGAGGGTTGCCGCAACATTCGTCCCGAGGTCAACCAGAATACCAGTCGTCCAGCCGTAACAGCCTGAGTTAGCGTTGAGCCGAATTCCGGTCATCGTTCCGGTGATGATCGCAGCGTCGTCAACGCTGCAATTAACCAGAAGGCCATTCAGGTGGCCAGTCGAAAGGTCGAGACCAGACTCTGCGATGACAGCGAAGCTTCCTGCGGAAGTCGTGGTAGTCGCGGCTCCACCGATTTCCGTGGTTCCGGAAATCTCGACCCACCCCATCAGTCCAGCGTGATTGCCATCAGCCAAGTCTTGCTTGACTCGCAGCTTCCCGAAGATGCCGATGTGCGCCGTGCTACTGGTCTGATCGAACTCGATCGAATTGCGAGCGTAGATGCCGGCAGACGATCCAGTGTCACCAGCCACAATATCAGCATCGGCTTGGGAGTGAACCTCAACCGCGAACGGGAACGCAGTCGTGAGCGAAGCACCTTCGCCCTGGGCACCGATCAGAATACCGGAACTAATGGAATCGCCGCGCATGTGCAGACCATACTGCCACTTCGAGGTTCCGCCATGGACGTTCACGGTGTACGCAGCCAGCCAGCCGTCGCCGTCGTAGGTCCGCGTGGAATTCAGCGTAGCCTCGAAACCCGACATGTACGACCCAACGGTCGTGGCACCGGAAGCGCCTTCCTCAAGGGCAGCGCGAACGCAAGCCACGCGACCAGCAAGTACTCTACCGCTGGTGCCGTCCAGTTCAAGGTAGCCGGTGACCGGAGCGACAATCGAACTCGCACTGTCGATCATAGCCAAATCAAGCATCTTGATCTGGCCGCGTAGTGCATTGAGCGTGACCGCGTTAGTCTGCGTCTCACAGAGAAGGACGCGCGAAAGGGTCGCACGGTAGTCGCCAGCAGCGAGTGCTTCTCCGCCGTCGTCGAACAGTAAGCTCACGGGACGCTTGTTCGCGGTAGCCAACTGAATGGCTAGCGCACACGTCGAGCTATACGTTCCGGTAATCAGGAACGGAGTCGTATACGAAGCGCCGGTCGGGTCGGTCGTACTGATCGCAATCAGCGGGCCAGTCAGGTCGTCATCGAAACTGATCTGCGGGCTCTCTCCGAAGGTGGCGGCCGAGACGGGATTGAAGTCGCAGGAAGTGGTGGTTCCTTCGTTGATGTAGAAGGCGGTGTCGTTACTGCCGTCAGTATGCTGGAACACACAGCCGGTCTGGTAACCGTCAGTTCCGTCGGCCGGAACGGTATGGCCAGAGGCTTGCAGGAGCCCTCGATCTCGCCTGTTGCCGCCCTTCTTCAGAAGGTAATTTATTCTGCTTTTCATAATCTCAAGCTCCAAAAGTGGTGAAGTGAATGCCAGGACGTGTGCTGGCTGGTATCAAATTGTCCCTACGGTCTCTTCTTTTTCTTCTTCGGCTGACTCAATACAGTGTTGAGTGCCTGCATACCAGACGATCCAGGTAGTGCATTCGCAGCCTTCGCCGCCAGTGCTGCGGCTTCCCTAGCCCGCTTCTGAGCAGCAGTCTCCTTAGGCTTGGGGTTAGTAACGAACCTACTTGGCTTTGGCGGCTTTTTCCCAACACTCGCCCACGCCGCTTCTTCCTCTTTCCTACCCATGTCGTCCTCCGTTAGAGTCCAGGTGCGGTCGTGAACGACCACGTTATTTCGTCAGTGATTCCAAGCCACGGGATTCCGCCCGTGCTCTCGATGGCCCCGAGGTCCACCTTGATATAGTACGACGTGTCAGCCGTCAGCGGTGAGGTAAGCAGCGTGAACTGCACGAGGCTCCCGGCTATTGTGGCAGCACCTATCGCGATCGTCTCGATCAGATTGTCATCCGAGTCGTACAGGTACAGGTTACCGGCACCAGCCTGGACGTTCATGTCAAACAGGATGCCGATTGGATTCACGTCGAGGGCTGTGTAGTCCCAAAACTTCTCGCCCCATATTGGAGTCGGGGTGTAGTGGAGTGCGACGGGGTGTTCCTGGCCGCCATCTTGGAACCACCAGATCGGATTGTTCAGGATGTGCCTGTACTCAACGCTGGTGTGCGTCTCGATTCCGCCGGACGACACGGCAGCACTGATCGCACTGACAGCGAGCCTTGCCTTGGCACCAAGGACCCTCACTGTGTGCCCTATGCAGCCGAGCATGATTCCGGTCTCAGTTACGGCGTCAGTTCCGAACGCCAGGAACACCGGGTCCTCGCCGTCAATGACTTGCTCGTGAAGCTGGATAACAAGCTCGTCACGGTACTCATCGGCAGCGATGATTTCCGTGGCCGTATCAGCAACAATATCCCAGGCGTATGCAGTCATGGCATCCTGTTAGTAGCTGTAGACGTATGAACCAGGACGGTACTCGACATCTTCGTGCGTCTCGATTCCGACACGCGAAGCGTTGGTGGACCAACCGTAAATCGCCAACCTAGCCTTGGCGCCCAGCACGCGAACTGAGCACCCAGGGTAGATTAGCTTGATCCCGGTCAGGTCGACAGCAGCCTCACCAAACGCGAGGTACACCGGTTCGTTGTTGTAGAGTTGGATCGTGACGTGGTCACGATATGCGTCGTTCTCGGCAGCGGCGAGCAATAGTTCGCTCGACCCACCGACCAGTGCTGTTGCTGAAGCAGCCATCTATATATCTCCACCGTCGTAGGTTATTGGGTAGGAGCCACCAGTGTAGCCCCTGTGAAATGTGTTCAGGTGATCCTCGCGGTGTCCCATCTGTCCGAAGTTCCTTCCCGATCTGCCTTTGTCGCGCTTCACTGCGTCGATCAACAGCCGCGTGAACTGCTCGTTATGGAACGCAACTTCGTTGTTCACGCGACGTTCAGCGACGGCAAGGCAAGACTCTATGAAAAGCTCGGCGAGATGCGACCCACCTAGGGGGTACGGGCTTGCGTCACTGAGCTTCCCGCTGTAGGCCTCGTACTCGTAAGTCAGCGTCCTGGCCTCGTCCGTGTCCGGGTAGAACATGATCTCACTGCGTTGCCCCGTTACGCCAGACGAAGTCTTGTACCGCGTGGCAGCGTACGACGGAGTGTTCGAGTATTGGCTCGCAGCGCGCAACTGCAAAATCCTCGACACCGAAGTAATCTGAATCGACTTCAGGTGCTGATCGGTCTCGTAGTGCAGCATGCCGACGATCCTATTGAAGTCGTTCGGCATGTCATACGCTACTCGATTCATTACGTATGTAGTCAGAGCGTCAGCATCGACCGTGGTGTCATCCAGGGTGAACTGTGCTATTCCATCGTAAGTAGCGATTGAATAGACGCCACCGGAAATGACAATCTCACCAGAAGCGGCCCACGTCGGGACGGTCCCATCAGCCAGTGTGCAGACACCTGCGACAATCGTTAGCGTTCCTGTGTTGTATGGGGCGACCAGCGACAGCGTCGTGGTCGGACGAAGCCATGACCACTGGTATCCTATTGTATCATCGGCTACAGCCGGCGGGTAGTATACCAGGCGAACACCCGATTGGACTATCTCGTCCAGCCTAGTGCTTACGGCCGCAGCCCAAGCAGACCCGCCAAGCCCCAGATAGAGACCGGTCTCTTTCTTCATCTCGGTAAAACCGATTGACAGTCCGGCTTCGGCTCCACCAGTAACCGGAACGCCGTCCGTATACGTGTAGTCTGCCATCATGCCACCACGGTAGTTTGCGGGTTAGTGAACGTGTACCCAGATAGCTGTCGCCAAACGTAGTACGTCCCGGGGTCAAGGTAAAACGTCGTCAACCCAGCCACGTTTGACACAAGCTTCCCAGCGACAGTCGTCAAGCCAGCGGAGTCAGTCGTGACCCACACATCTACGCCTGGAATTGCAACTCCTCCAGCAGTTTGCGTATATACGTTACACGTAGTGGCGCCAGCACCACCAACCCCATCACCACCAACCCCAGAATTAGTCAGGTCAGTTGTTGTGTCGACCAGGGTTACGCGATCAGTGAGCGTAACTCCGTCGACGAGGGTTGTGCGATCAGTTAGTGTTACTCCGTCAACTAGAGTGACCCTATCCGTGAGCGTAACTCCGTCGACGAGGGTGACGGACGCAACGGCGTCAGACGCTGGAT
>Ga0307928_10004720_pt1 | contig 10316 bp, 19 predicted proteins | sample AceLakmetagen232_FD_201815 | JGI IMG/M metagenome (GOLD analysis project Ga0307928, IMG submission 201815) | Saline water microbial communities from Ace Lake, Antarctica - #232 | ecosystem: Environmental > Aquatic > Non-marine Saline and Alkaline > Saline | place: Antarctica: Ace Lake...
AGTTCTACTTCTTATGTGTTGACTGTGACGGGTGGTTCTCATCAAAACTTGATCGCTTATTTGATTGATGATTCTTCTTCATCTATTTTCACGATTAAAGACATTGTTTCTAGTTCTATTATTGAGGATGCTCAAGTTAGTATGTATAAATCAATAAATTCTTCTTGGGCTTTAGTTGCTTCTAAAGACAGCGATATTACTGGAAGGGTTCAGTTTTCTTATAGTCCTAATATTGAATATAAGTTTGTTGTTGACAAATCGGGCTACGATCAAAGAACATTTTTTTTAACAATTCTTTTTTCAACTTATACTATTCGTATGACTCCTAATTCTACGAGCATCCCTGATGTTAATGTTGGTGATTGGGTTTATGAGATTTCTAATTATGGTTATTTTTATGATGATATGGTGAACAATTTTTCTGTTTCTATTTCTAGTGGGACTGGGACTCTCGAATATTATTATTTGAATGTAACTAATTTTGATGGTGTTGTTTCTTCTTTTACTTGTTTAAATTCTTATGGTTGTTCTGATGATTTGAGTTTTAATATCACTGACTCAACTTGGAATCAAACAATAAATGTTTCTTATTCTATTAAGGAGACTGGTCGCGCTTTGAAGAATTTTAAGACTTTTTATATTATTCAAAACACAGCTCCCGAAGATACTGTTCACGGGTGGTCTGATGCTGGCGGCGATGGTTTTGGTAGTTTAGAGAAGGCTATTGCTGCAACTATTCTTATGTTGTTGATTGTTGGTGGTGTGGCTGTTGCTTCTTTATCTTTGGGCGTTCCTGCCATTACTGCTTCGGGTATTGCTTTAGCTGTTACTGCTGGGCTTATGGCTTCGGTGGATTTTATTCCTAATTATGCTGCTTGGCTTATTGGTCTTGGCGTGTTACTTATTGTTGTTTTTGGACGAGGTGAAATATAGTGACTTCTACTGTGCAAATGATTACTCTTATTTCGATTATGATTGCGATGAATGTTGCTCTTGTTTTAGTTCAGGGCGGCGTTACTGAGGTTAATCCTGCGGGTGTTCAATTTTTCGATGTGTCGAGTTCACCTTATGCGAATTATGCTCAAGATGGTGTTTTGTTGGTTGATGATTCTTATTTACCTGAGGATGAAAGTGTTGAGGCTGATACGAGTGGAAACATTTTTTCAGACACTTATAAATCTATGAAGGCTTGGACTCAGCAAACGCTGGCTCCTTTGAAATTTATAAGTAATATTTTAGCTCAGCCTTATGGTTTTTTAAAAGATGTTGGTGTTCCTATAAGTATCGCTGTCGCTGTTGGCGTGTTTTGGTATCTTATAGCGATTTTGGTTTTTGTTAGTTGGTTGATGGGTAGGTGATTTAATATGGTTGTAGAAACGAGCGGAATGGTGCACAGTGTCGTTATGGGTTTGACCACTCATGTTTTTGGTAGCGTAGCTTTTACTTGTTTATTTATTATGTTGTTGCTTGTTCTTGTTTCTATTCTTATAAGGATCCCGATTCCTTTTGCTTTGGCGATTCCTATTCCTTTGGCGATTGTTTTTGCTGCTTTTGGTTATATGTCTATTTTAGCTGCTGCGATTTTGTCTCTTATATTTATGGTTATTGCGATTGGTTCTTTCTTGGCTGGCTTAAATATCACTTAATTATCACCAAAATATACTTTACAGGTGAGGGGTTTCATCCTCCTTCTTGCCTGTATTGTTTTTCGATAGGTTTATAATTAAACCCCCCTTTTCTTTGGTTGGTGATAAAATATGGTTGATTTTAATTCTGAGGGTGCTTTCTCTGCAAACAAAAGTCATATATTGGAGTTGGTGATTTTGGGTCGTAGGGATGAACTTATCAACACTTTTCAATCATGGAAAGAATTTTCTCTTGCTAATACTTCTAAGGCTGATGGTTTAAAATATAAATTGCATTCGGTTATTTCTGCACTATTTTTAGAACTTGATAGAACTCTAAGCAGAAAGCTCGATAAAGATGCTTACGAATTGATGAAGTCTAAACTTTTGGGTGATGAAGTTTTAACTAATGAAGAAGTCAATAAATATTTCTTTGAGATAAATACTGCTCTTGATAGTTTGAATCTTATTAAGATTGATAATAAGAAGAAATATGATTCAACAGATATTGAAAGCGAGAACGAACAAAAGGGGATTTAAATGAAGGTTGCTATTTATGCTCGTGTTTCTACTGATGAGCAGAACACAGATAATCAAGTTAATGTCTTGAGGGCTTATGCTGAGCGTTGCGGTTATGATTTTGAGATTTTTACTGAGAAAGAATCTACTCGGAAGACTCGTCCTGTTCAGTGGGATTTATACAATAGACTTTTAAGAAAAGAATTTGAGGGTTTGCTTATTTATAAATTTGATAGATGGGCTCGATCTACTAAAGAACTTATTGATCATGTTGAGCATTTGATTGAAAAGGATATTATGATTTATAGTTATACTGAGAACTTGGATTTAAAATCTAGTATGGGTCGGGCTATGTTTACAATTATTTCTGCATTTGCTCAACTTGAGCGCGATATTATTCGTGAGAGAACTCTTGCAGGTTTGGCGAGGGCGAGAGCTCAGGGGAAAACTTTGGGTCGTCCGCGTAAGAATAAAAAAACCCCCTCTGTTATTGAGGGGTAGTTTTTACGCGTAAATGAAAAAAATATTTAAACGGACGTTTAATTTGGTGATAAAATGACTTTGAAATTATTTGAAATGTTTGCAGGTTTTGGCGGTGCTAGTTTTGCTCTTAAGAAGGCAGGTGTTGATTTTGAGTGTGTTGGTTTTTCGGAGATTGATAAATTTGCTGTTCAGTGTTACCATCAAAACCATGGGGCTTTAATATATGGGAGTAATATTCTTGAAAATTATGGTGATTGCACTAAGATTGATCCGAATGATTTGGCTGATTTTGATTTGTTGACTGGTGGTTTTCCTTGTCAGAGTTTCAGCGTTGCAGGGAAAGGACTTGGCGAATTAGATACTCGAGGAACTTTGTTTAATGAGATTATTCGTATCGCTGAGGTTAAAAAGCCTAAGTTCATGTTGTTGGAGAATGTTAAGGGTTTGACTAATAAATGTCATAAAGCTACTTTTGAAAAGATATTAAGCGAGTTAAATCGTATAGGTTATGCTGTTGAATGGGAATTATTAAACAGTAAAGAAAACGGCATCCCTCAGAACAGAGAACGGGTATTCTTTGTTTGTTTTAGAACTAGGGAAGCTGGGATGTTGGACAAGATCACAAAGAAGTTCATGAACTTTACTTTTCCTGAGAAAGAAGAGCTTAAAATATTCTTGAAAGATATTCTTGAAGATGAAGTTGATGAGAAGTATTATTTGTCTGAAAAACAGATGGATGATTTAATTTTTAAAAGCGATCATTCTAATTCTAGGGTTTATGATGTTGATGGGATAAGTCCCACTTTAAACACTATGCAAGGTGGACATCGTCAACCATTCATTCTTATTAAAAATGCCACCAAGAAAGGCTATATTAAAGGTTATTGCGGCGATGGTGTTAATCTTGAACATCCTAATAGTAAAACTCGCAGGGGAAGAATTATAAAACATTGTTGTAGCACTCTCCAATGTAACGATGGCCGCGGTGTTATTGAAAAAGATATGCGTATTCGTAAATTGACTCCGACTGAGTGTTTTCGCCTCATGGGTTTCTTAGATGATAATATATTTCTCGAAGGCTTAAGCAATAATCAAAGATATAAACTTGCAGGTAATGGTTGGGATATAAACCTAGTGAGTAAACTATTTAAAAAAATGTTGGTGATAAAATGAGATTTTCAACTATGTATAAAAAGCTTGAGGATATTGCTGAGACTTATGATAAGCCTTTGAGTAATGTTGTCACTGTATGGGATTTGGTTACTAATAAAAAGATGCGGCGTTATGCTGTTTTTGCTAATGATGATCTTGCAATTATTAACAATCAAAAAAATCCTTATGATTTTTGCAGGGAAGAGGCTCTTGCTGTTGTTGCAAGATACTATAAAATAAATGGTGTTTAGTTTTGGATGAAGAAATATTTGTTTGTAAGTATTGCGGTTTGAAGTGGTCTCTTCTTGATTCTCGCAGGGCTTGCGAGGAGTGGCACGAAGTTTGTAAGGATGGTGCTTATTCTTTTTTTATGGCGAATCGTCATGTTCGTGCGAAGGAACAGCGCGCTCTTGATAGGTGGTTATTATGAAAGAAAAAAAGTTATTTTGGGCTAATGGTTTGAAGATTGATTCTACTTTGCAGTCGAATCTTAAAGGTTGTGTGACTCGTGTTAATTCTAAGAAGGCTTCTTTGATTGTTATTGATGGTGGTGTTGGTGAGGGCAAAACTACTTTAGGCACTATTTGCGGTTTGGAGTTGGCTTCTGAAATGAATCAAGAATTTTCTATTAAGGATCAGGTTCGTCAGGGTGGTGCTGATTTTCTTAAAGGCATGGATTGGTGTGTTAAGAATAATCGCAACGTAATTATTTATGATGAGGCTGGTGATTTTAATACTCGGGCTTCTCTTACTTATTTCAATCAAAATATGAATCGTGTCTTTGAGACTTATCGTGCTTTAAAGATTATTGTTATTTTGTGTTTGCCTTCTTTTGCTGATATTGATACTTCTTTGATGAAGAAGAAAATCGCTCGCATGTTGATTCATTGTTACGCGCGAAATAATCATTATGGTAATTATAAGGTTTATTCTTTGTGGCGTGCTTGGTATTTGAAAGCTAAGTTTGTCAAGGTGACTGTTCCTGATGATGCTTTCCGTATGGTGTCTCCTAATTTTTATGGTAGGTTCAGGGATTTAAATCCTGACGATGCTGCTGTGCTTGAGGTTTTATCTATTGCTGGTAAGAAGGGCATCATTCAAGAGGGTATGTTAAAGGAGCGTGGTTTGATTAACATTAAAGAGATCGCTCATAAGACTGGTTATTCTATTGAGACTATTCGCCGTTATACTAAGGCTAAGAATTTGAAGGGTGAGAAGTCTGGCGCAACTTTGTTTTATCATAAGGAGATTGTTGAAAATATTTTGATAGATAAAGAGCGGGAGGGTCGTGTTGCTCTTTGATGAAATAAAGACTTATACTTAGTAAATTTTTTCTTTTTTTGTTATTTTTTTTATAGTTGTATATTTAGATAGACTTTTAGTAATTAGTCTTTAGTCACTTTTTAGTAATTAGTCTCCATTTGAAATGTAGGGGTTGTTTCCTATGGAACTTTACTTCTTATGGAACTATGTTCATCCTCAGAGCTTCTAAGCGATATATTTCTTAACGCAGACCCCTTCATTTCCTGTGGAACTATTGCGAAATGTAGGCGGTGGCTTCATGTGGAACTGCCTTTTTAGCTCAGAAAGATATATATATGTTGCTTTGTTGATGTTTGACAAGGTGATGCTTTGTGAAGTCAAACAAGTTCAAAAATAGAGGTCAAACAAGTTCAAAAAATAATTTGAACTTAACTATCATTGAGCTCTTAAATGAGGGTAAGAATCAAAAGGATGTGTGTTCTATTCTTGGAAGGTCTAAATCTAATGTGGCTTATCATTTCAGCAAGCTCAAGGCTCAGGGTGTGATTGAACAGATTGCTTATGGGACGTGGAAAGTATCTCAAAACAAGTTCAAAACAAGTTCAAAAACAAAGGTAGGTGACCCTTTGACCTTTAGCCCAACAAGTTCAAAAATTAGGGGTCATGGTTTTAAGTTTCGTGTTCAGATTCCTAAGTTGCATAATTGGTCTCGGCGTGAGGTTTATTTGCAGAAGAAGAACATTTCTTATAGTTTGATCAATAAGGGTTTCACTCATAAGATTATTGTTAAGGGTCATATTGTTTGGTTGTCGAGTTCTTCTGTTGTTGTTTATTTCAAAAAGAACTTTTCTATTTTGGCGGATTCTGCTCGGGGTGCTGAGGAGCGTGCTTTTTATGAGTTGATGTCTGTGATGAAATCTCTTGAGTCTATGTTTAAATGTTCTTTTCGTATCGGTAAATCTTTCAAGGTTCGTTTATTTGGTTCTCATCACGCTTTGATGAATAATGGTTTGGCTAAGGAATATAACCACAATAAAGAAAAACTACGGGTTTTTTCTAAGGATGGTTTGTGGTTGTTGATTGATGATAGTTTTGGCTTTGATGAGTTGGAGTGTGTTCATCCTACGACTGCTCGTGCTGATATGGATGGCGTTGTTAATATGTTTTTTAATTCTTTGAAGGAAGCTCCTTTTTCTGCTTATGATTTCAAAAAGACTTTTCATTTGATGGAGAAGCAGGCTGAGCAGAATGATTTATATGCTGAGAACATTCGTTCCCATTTGTCCGCTATTCAGGAGTTGCGAGATTCTATGAAGGATATTAAGAAGTTGGTTAAGTTTGCTGTTGATAAATAAATAAAGGTGTTAATTATGGTTAGTTGGAAAAAGAAATGTTTTAGTTGTGGCGCGTATTTTTTACAAAAGCAGAATCAAAATACTAGGTATTGTGAGGCTTGTTTGAAGAATAAAAAAACTTTTTTAAATTGTTTTAGTGATAAGACTTTGGATAAGGACACTATGCTTGCTGATTTGGATGGTTTATAATGGCTTGGCTTGTTGTTGCGACTGTTCGCAAGGTTTATGATGTTGATGATTTTGATGTTTCTTTGCTTGAGGATTTTCAAGATTCTCCTATTGGCTCGTTGATTCTTGATAAGAAAGATTTAAAAGTGGTTAAGTTAACCTAAGTGGTGTATGGTGAATAGGTTGAAGCAGGATCAAGTTGATTATTTGGTTTTCGAATATATGTTACAAGCTAATGTTTGCATGACTAAAAAGGCTATTGTTAAGTGTTTGATGTTGTCTTTTAATTCTGTTTCTAAAGCTTTGACTCGTTTGAAGAAGCGCGGTTTTGTGACTTTTTTCCGATCTAATTATAAGGCTTATTGGGGTTTTATTTATGAATAAGATTAAAAAGTTTTTTGATTCGTTGGATGTTACGAAGCGCGGTTATGTTGTTAATAAATGGTTGACTAATGGCGCTTTTATTCTTCTTATTTTTTATATGGCTTTTATTGTTCATATTGATGGCTTTGATGTTTTGACTGGTAATTCTTATTTTATTGAATGTCCTTCTGATTCTTGGCTTGTTTGTGTGAATCCTTTTTATGATCCTATTGATTGCAATAATATTTATTGCGTGAATGAGTTTTTGATTGCTGGCGAGTCTATTGGTGTTAAGCCTTCGATTTATGCTCGTTCTTTTGCTTGGGTTGCTTTGTTTGTTCTTGGTTTGACTTTGGGGTTGAATCATTTATTATATAATTTTAAGATAAAAAAGACTAAAAGTCTTAAAAATTAAGGTGAAATATGACAAGAAATCGTGGAACTAGAATTATTGTGAAGGCTTTATCTGAGAAGGGTTCTAAGTCTTTGGCTTTACAAAAATATGATGAGTTGGCTTTGAGGGCTAAATTTAAGAATATTCCTTCTTGGCGTATTCCTATAAAGTATCGTTCTTATATGAAAACTGTTAGTGCCTTTATTCCTAATAATGCTGATCCTGTTGAGCATCATATTCTTGGTTTTAAGTGTATGACTCCTCAACATAAAGAGCAGATGTATCGTGGTATAAAACAGTCTTTTATTGAGAATGGTTGCGATCTTGATGATTTTGAGGTGTTGTTTAACGATGACTGATTTACAAACTCAAAAGCAACAGCCTAAACCTTCCAATGATATTGACTTGCAGGCTATGACTACGTTCCCTCATATTTCTAGTGATTATATGTCTGATCGTGTTCGTAATAAGTTTCGAGAGTATTCTTATGTTCTGGAATCTGTTGAGGAGCATTATGTTGAACTTTGTCCTGTTACTGGTGCTGAAATACCTTGTTCTCGTTCTGTTGAACGTCCTAAGCGTGATGCGAATGGAGAGCCTTTAATTCAGGTGACTCGTGATAATTGGGCGAATATGGAGTTATTCACTCAAGATTTTAGGCTTGGTAATTTGTCGGGTCGTGAGTTGTTTGTTGCTCGTTATAATATTGATTTGTGCAGTGACATTTTGACAGCTCTTCCTGCTTCGTTTAATAAGCCTGCTCTTATTAGTTTGGAGCGTGCTGTTTCTGTTGTTGAGACTTCTCAGAGTAAGGGTGGTTTTCTTCGTCAGTTATTCAATACTTTTTTTCAACATTCAAGTTTGAAAGAAGATGCACCTACTAAAAGAAACTTCTTTGGTATGGGTAAAAAAAAAGGTGATTAAATATGATTGTAGGTTTTGATTTTGATAAGTTTTACGATAATACTTTAAAGATTATGAAGTCTTTATCTGAGTGTTTAAGTTTTCTGTTAATTTTTATTTCAGGAGTTTTAGCTTCTTTTATTTTTGCTAAGATGGGTTACTTTGTTGCTGCTCGTCAAGTGTTAGTAATTCTAGCTTTTTATCTGTTAGCGAAGTTTATTTATTTTTTATTAAGTGGTGTCAAAGGTTTAGTTGATAAAAAATCAGAGTCTGAGTCTAAGAAAAAGAAGGTGAAAAAATGAGTGATGTTATTATTGTTTTGGTTACTATGCTCTTGAGTTTTGTTATTGGTGCTGGTGGTATGTTGATGTTTGGTGGTAATATGACTTTTAACTATTTGAAGGTTAAGTTGTCTCGTGGTAAGTCTGTTCTTGTTATGGGTCGGACTCCTTTTGGTTGGCGTTCTTTTGTTGCAAAGAAACAACAGCATACTTTGATTTGGAAGTATGATTCTAAAGAAATCACAACAGACATTAAAGATGTTGGTGTTCATCGATTTTTGAATGTTGCTCTTGTTTTTATTGACACTTCAAAGCCCACTGTTGCCATTCAATTAAAGGAGGGTGCTTTATTTCCTTCTGATTTTGATGCTGAGGTTTTTAACAACATTCTTATTCGTGCCATGACTCGTCCTGAGGGTAAGACTGATAAGATGTTAAAAAATCTTGTTATGATTGTTTTATTTTTGAGTTTGATCGGGATGGTTATTGGTTTGGTTATTTTATCTAAACTTGGTGCTGCTGCTGGCGGTGTGATTTAAATGGTTCAGGGGATGTCTTGTTTTATTCGTTTTGATTCTGTTGAGCTAGAGCAGCGTTTTTTGAAATGGGTTGAGAAGGGTAATATTAAGTCTGCTTCTTTGGGTGTTGGTGCTTTTGATTTGAAGGCTGGTGTTCTCAAGGTTGGCGATAGAAATTATTTGTTTCAATGGACTCATTTCTTTTTAATTTCTTTGAGTGGTTTCTTGCGTTTGATGTTTTGGTTGCAGTTGAGGCGTGTTCGTAAGGGTGTTCATATTTCTAGTGTTAAGAAGCAAGATTTGGTTTCTTTGGTTATTGAGCGAGGTCTTAAAAATGTCAAATAGGTTGGCTATTTTTTATTTTCTCAAGTCTGAGTTTTTGAAAGATTCGGATGTTTGGTTTTCTGTTAAGGATGTTTCTTGCGCTTTGAACTTGTCTATTGATAGGACTCGCAAGCACTTATCTGTTTTATCTATTAAGGGTGATGTGGTGACTCGTATTGATGGTTGGAGGAATATATATAGATTCAAAGGTTGAGTGTCTCAAATAGCTTCATTTGGTCGCTATCGTCCGCACTATTTATATATGTCTTGCATTTATCGTTTGTTAAGGAAGGTGTTTTATTATGGCTAATTATATTGGATCAGTAATCGGTTTAACTCTTGCAGTTATCGTTACGACTACAGTTTTAATCCCTCAGATTAAAGCAGTTAATACCACAACTTGGAGTGCTTCGGAAGTTGCTCTTATTGGTGTTTGTTCACTTATTGCAATTATGGGTTTACTTTATGGTATCGCAGCAGGTTTTGGACTTGTTTGATTGCTTAAAGTTGTCTTGTAGATTTTATTCACGTTTGGAGGGCGGTTCCCTCTTCTTTTATTTTTCAAAAATCTTATGGTGATTATTAAGTGTTAATTTGGTTATTTTTCGCTTTTTTGGCTGTTGCTTTAGTTCTAGCTATTTTTGGTTTTGCTGTTGATTTCCCTCTTTTTTCTATGGTTGGCACTATTATGCTTTTTCTTCTTGGTTTGTCTTTGTTGACTGGTGGTTTGTCTTATAAGGTTGGTGAAGATTATGACTATATTTATGGAAATAATTTCACGGATTACCACTGGGACAGTTACGAGGGCGCGAGTGAGGCTCCTCCTCAATCTGATCGTGAAGCTTTTTTATTTCACACAAACTCTTCTACTATTTATGCTAATTATGATGATGCTTCGGGTGATCGTTATGGTTGGTTTTTATTGATTCTTGGTGCTTTGGGTTTTTGTTTATCGTTATTTACTTTAG
>Ga0307928_10004722_pt1 | contig 10310 bp, 11 predicted proteins | sample AceLakmetagen232_FD_201815 | JGI IMG/M metagenome (GOLD analysis project Ga0307928, IMG submission 201815) | Saline water microbial communities from Ace Lake, Antarctica - #232 | ecosystem: Environmental > Aquatic > Non-marine Saline and Alkaline > Saline | place: Antarctica: Ace Lake...
TCTAGAATGACTATTGATGGCATAATTTATAAAATTGTTATAGTTGGTCAGATGATTGCTATGATTGCATTACTATAAGCGAGGTGTTATGGGTGATTTTTATTGTGATGAGAAATGTGTAGTTAGTATGTTTCTTGGCGAGTTCGGATGGGGACTTCAGAAATTCCAAGGGTTTATGCGATTTGTTCAACAGAAAGTATACCCTAATAGAAAGTTCCTTATATTCACAGATGCAGTATTTTATCCTATTTTAAGTGATTTTGTATCATATACTATAGGCTTACCTGATTGGTTCTACAAAGAAGATCTTGAAAGAGATTGTTATGAGAGTGTATTGCCAGGATCTCCTCCTGGATCTCTCACCCCCCCACATATTTATAGTAGGTTAATAAAGGATATGAGAAAGTCTTATAACAAAGACAAGGCTATAGAACTATTCATGCCTAGAGGATATAGTGATTGGGTAGAAGGATCTCCTCAATCTTTTTGTAAGCTGACTTCCAGTTTAGAATTAGTTGATTTTGATAAGGAGGTTATAGCTGTTTTTCCTAGACATAGAGCTAGGGCTAGTGATCGTAATGTGCCTACTTATGTATGGGATGAGGTTATTGATAAGCTAAAAGATAAGTTTATTATAGCTCTTATAGGTACTCCGTCTACTACATATGTTCCTAAGATAAAACATGAAAACATTATAGATTTTGTTAATAACTCTAGTATTGATGCTTTAGACAAATCAATAGCTGTTTTGAATAAATCTGTTATGAGCATATCTTCTCAATCTGGAGGTACTCACATGTCTGTTTTATCAGGAGTTCCTTCTTATATTATAGGGCATGATGAGTATAGACATACAAAGCTTGAAAATAGATTGAATACTCCTACTTGTTTCAGACATGTTATTGACTATAGAGCTATAGATGCAGAAACTATTCTGAGAGATATAAATGAGTTCTACAACAAATTATCACAAAGACCAACAAACATAGTAAGTGGGTATAGTGGTAAATATTTAGATATTATAGAAAAGGACTCTACAATCTTGAGGGAGTTAATGAATGAATAAATCAATAGAAGAACTAATAGCAGAAAATAGGCCAGCTATTAATACCTTAGTAGGTAAGAAAGATTTAGTTGGTGTTGAGATAGGTACACAAGAAGGCTATCATGCTGTCAATATGTTAAAAAGACTAGACATTAAAAAGCTATACCTAGTAGATCCTTATATATCCTACCCAAGTAGTCAAAAAGATGATAGCAGTTTTGTAGATATAGATAAGATGATAGAAGCAAAAGAGAAAAGTATAGAGATCTTAAAAGAATTTGGTAATGTTGAGAGAATTTTTAAAACTTCTGAGTTAGCTTCTATTGTTGTGACTGAGCCTCTTGACTTTGTTTATATTGATGGAGATCATAGGCGTGAAATGGTAAGGGAGGATATAGTTCTTTGGTTTCCTAAAATAAAAGCTGGTGGGCTGATCGCTGGACATGATTTTAAACTGGGGGAGCAGGGGGTTATTAAGGCTGTTTATGAGTCATTTGGAGATTGGTTTAAGAAAGACGGTTGGGATTGGTGGAGGATAAAAAAATGAAGGAGCCTAAACTTATAGCACTTATTTGCGCATGGGGAGCAGAGTTATTTATTGAGCCAGCTATAAAACAAGCTATAGCTTATTGTGATGAGGTTAATGTATGTATAGCCTCGCACACAGAAATCTTACAAAAATATGAAGATTCCACTTTTGAAAAATGTAAGCCCTATAATAACTCAATTAATTTATATGCTTCTTCAAAATTAAAAAAAGACATTACATCTACTAAAGCTGGTATACTAAATTCAATGTTAAGTAAGTCAAAATGTCTAGAAGTCGGTAATTGGATTTGGATTATTGATGTAGATGAGTTTTATAGTAATACTACTTATAATTATATTAGGTCTGTTCTATGTAATGATGCTCTTGATATGATAAGAGTAGAAGAATATTACTTTTATATTAATATGCAACATTACTTAACTGGCAGTCATGGTAGATTATTCAGAATCAAAGATGTGAACAATATTTTCATACCAACACAAAATTATCAAGGTGTAAAGACAGCAGGACAATTTAGAAACTTTGATACTTTTCCTTGTATGTATCATTATGGATCTCTTACAAGCCATAAGATGAGAAAAGAATTTTGGGGTGTAGAATATGATAATAAGAACCAGAGTAATAAGATTGAATGGCTTGATAATATTTACTTAAATTATGATCTTAACAATCAAGAATATTGGAGTAACAAAAATAAAGAATTATTTGGTATTAAAAGTCCTTGGTTTGACCATAGCTTTAAACCAAATTCAGATGGCTTGTTATATAATTATAATGGACTTCATCCTAGCTTTGTTCCAAGGTCTCTAATAGATATAGAAGACTATAGGTTAATTTATGAATAAGTTTATTTGTACAACCACTATAAATCCTCCCTCTAAGGCATATATAGAGTTTACTAAGAAGAGAGATTGGACTTTAATAATAGCCGGGGATAAAAAAACACCACATAGCACATATAAAGATTTTCCAGGAATATACCTCTCTCCAGAATATCAAGAAGAAAGATATAAAAATTTAAGTAATTTAATAGGATGGAATTGTGTCCAAAGAAGGAATTTTGCTTTTATAGAAGCATGTAGTAGAGGTGCTGATATAATAGCAACAGTAGATGATGATAACATTCCTTTTAAGTATTGGGGGGAGCATTTATTAATAGGTAATAAGGAATTTCCCCATGCCCATCTTCCAGTATATAAAGGGTTAGATTGTTTTGATCCTCTATATATAACTGAATATAAGAATTTATGGCATAGAGGATTTCCTATACAATTAGTGCCTAAAAGAAAGAATTATAGCTGTGATTATGAAACTATAACCCCTAGTATTCAAACTGATTTTTGGAATGGAGATCCTGATGTAGACGCTATATGTAGAATAACACTTAATCCTTATTGTACGTTTGATGATGCAATGTTCCCCTTTTCTTCAGAAGGATGCTCTGTATTTAATTCTCAGAATACATTTTTATTAAGAGAAGTGGTTAAAGATTACTTTATGTTTCCTCATATAGGGAGAATGGATGATATTTGGGCATCATTTTATGTTACCTCTAAAGATTATAGAGTTATATATAATAAAGCCACTGTTTTTCAGGATAGGAATAAACAAGATCTTATAGAGAATATGAAGGATGAGTATATAGGATATGAAAATAACTTAGATTTAGTCATTGCTTTGAAGAAAGATCCTGAGAATATATTTAAATTCTTACCTAAAAGATCTGCTAAGGCTTTTGTAGAATATAAGAAAATAATGAGAGGAATAATATGAAAGAATATAATGATTTTTTTAATCCCTATAATGGGTATAAGTGTTTAGTCTATACTAAAGAATGGAAGGAGATGATGAAAACTGGTGAGATATTGCCTCCAGTTTCTGTATCTGTAGATTTATCTAATAAATGCCAACTGAATTGTGAATACTGTAATAGCAAAAAAGCTATACAAAGTAATGAAATTATGAGTAATGAAAAGGTTGATATTATAACGGACTTATCTAAAAAGAAGTTCTTCCAGAGTTTATGTGTGGCCGGTGGTGGTGAGCCACTTTTTAGTAATAACTTCAAAAGGTTAGTAAATAACATAGATAAAGCTTGTAGTATTGGGGTAATAACAAATGGAATAAATATCAAGAAATATATTTCTGAATTACTAAAATGTAAGTGGGTTGGTATTTCAGTTGATTCTGGCACATCTGATGTTTATACCAAACTAAAAGGTGCTAATTGTTTTGATAGAGTTATCGGTAATATAAAATATCTTATAAAAATGGGGCATTCTGATGTTACTTATAAATATCTTATATGGCCTAGTAATATAAAAGACATATATACTGTTGCTAAGATAGCTAGAGATATTGGGGTACATAATTTCCATTGTAGGCCAGCAGGACGACCTTGGTATGATTTATCTAGAACTCCTTTGTTTACTGAAGAAAATGTAGACAATATTAATATGCAAATAGAAAAATGTCATTCTTTAGGTAGTAACGAATTTAAAGTATATACAATGGTACAAAAGTTTGGTAAGGAATTGGAGAAATCAAATGATTTTAAAAAATGTTGGGCTGCTTTAACTACCTGTGTTGTCTATCCAAATGGTCAAGTTGGGCTGTGTTGTGATAGAAGAGGGGATGAGACTATGACGCTATGTACTCTTGATAATATTGAAGAGATTTGGGGAAGTGAATATCATAAACAGCGTGTTAGAGACATCAATTTGGCTAAATGCCCGAGGTGTACCTACAAGTTAATTAATCAAGTATTTGAGAGAATAATTTTCAAAGATGAAATGTATTGCGAATTTATATAGGAGGTCAGTATGAGAACAGCTATTTGTCTTAGTGGGCAGCCTAGAAATAAGGTAGAAAGATTTATAACTACTATTTATGAAAAATTAATAAAACCTAATAATTGTGATGTGTTTGTCTGCTCCAATACATTTTCTGGTGGTAAAAAAGATCCTTGGTTAGGGTTAGTCACAACAATGAATGATTTGGGAATATCTCCTAAAGTGCTAGAATTAAGAGAAGATATATTTATAGATCAGGAAACTCATCCTGTATTTGCACATTTTCGGAATGGTAGAGTGATGTCAGAGAATAAAGGTAAAGTAGCTTGTACTAGAATTCAGAGATGTTTACAATGTTTATATTATATAGAGCAATGCAATAGAAATAAAACACAATGGGAAGAATCAAATAATTTTGTGTATGATTGGGTTATTAAATGTAGGATAGGGTTAGAGTTTCTTGAGAAGTTAGACTTAGCTAAGTTTGATAATAACTTAGTACATCTCAAAGAAAAACCTGGTGCTTCTTTTTATGTAGATTGTTTTGCATATGGAAGTTCAAAGAATATGAATATCTACTCTAATAGATTAAGTGCTTTACTTAAAGAAGAAGAGGTTCCTTCTTGGGTATTAAGTACTGAGAATCAAATGAAGTATTTGCTTGAAAAGAATGATGTTGTTGTAAGTTCTGATAATATTCCTAAATTTAAGAATGTGGAGCATTAATTATGAAAGTAGCCTTATGTCTTAATGGTCAACCTAGAGTTAATATAAAAGAAAGTCTTTCTTCTATAAATAAGCATGTCATAGAGCCAACTAATTGTGATGTATTTATGTATGTGGGAAAAGATAAATATATAGAAATAAACTAAAAAGATTTTGTAATAAATGGAATAGGGATAAATTATGAAAATAGCACTTTTATTAAGTGGGCAAGTTAGAGAAATAGAAAAGTCATTCCCTGCTATAAAAAAATGTATAATAACTCCAACAGATTGTGATATTTTTGCTAGAGTTTGTAAAGATGAGCATACTGAGTCTTTGTATCCTTTTTTAACTGAAAAAGATTGTGTAGGTTGGGAGGTAGAAGAAGACTTTTTAATAGATTCTGTAAGATTTCCATTTACAGGGTCAGATAAGAATAATAGAATGCAAAGATATTATCAACAGCTATATGGAATTTATAAAGTAAACGAGCAAAGAAAAAAACATGATGTTTTGTATGATTTAGTTATTAGGTGTAGACTTGATCTAAAGCCCGTAACATGCTTGTCTAGTTTATGGGCTTTAGGAAAAAATACTTTATACACTCCAATATGTAATAGTTATGGGGGATTAAATGATCAGTTTGCGATTGGTTCTCCAGAAGTTATAGATGTATATGCTAATAGGTTCAATATTATAAAGAATACTAAAACTATAGATAATAATTCAGAGCAGCAATTATACAGAATTATTAGAGAACATAACATAGATATTAAATTGGTTTCTTTTAACTATGATTTAGTAGGGAAAGATATAGGAAGTAAGGTTAAGGAAGCACAAAATTATAAGGAGGGAAGATGAATAAAACTATAATTATGGTTGGAGTTTTAGATGTAAAAGGTAGTACTAATATTTCTCAGGCTAAGGCGTTTACTCAATTAGGTTATGATGTAATTCCTATAAATTATAGAACTATTATAAGAAACCGAGGTCACAATTTCTTTTATGATCTATTGCTTGATGTTACAAAGCACCATTCCCCGGAACTTGTTATGTTTTGTAAATGTAATAGTATTAGCCCGGACATAGTTAAAAAATGCAGGGACTTAGCTACTACTTGGTTATGGAATCCTGATCCTATCCAAACAATAGAAAGATGTCCAGAAGTTTTACAACATGCTAGAAATGCTAATTTTTCTTCTTGTACGGGTAAGTCTGTAGTTGATTGGTTTAAATCTAATGGGGTACAAAACTGTAACCATGTATTTGAAGGGATTGATCCTAAACTATACACATTTTTAGATAGAGAGAAAACTGTAGACTTTTCTTTTATAGGAACGAAACTTCCATTACGTGATGAGTATAAAATAATATTAGAAGAGGCTGGATACACTACTGCTTTCTATGGAGATGGATACGAAAAGACTGCACATAGTGGTAAGGAGTTTTCTGAGGTATGTGCAGCGTCTAGATATATGCTTTCTATCAATACTCAGAATAACCTCCCAGACTATTTTTCAGATAGGTTATTTAGGTATCTATCTTGTGGATCATGTGTATTTCATTTTGATACTACAAATACAGTGTATAAATATTTTAAAGATGGTAAAGAAGTTATTTTATTTAAGAATAAAGAAGAGTTATTAGCTAAAATAAAAGAAGTACATTCTGCTGGAAACTCTATAGAGATGGGGAAAGCTGGAAGAGACAGAGTTATAAATAATTATACTTGGGAACATTCAGCTACTAATGTATTAAACACAATATCAAATAAAATAGAAAGTGGGTTTATTGACTTGGAGGTAAAATGAACAAAGTACTGTTTTGTACTTGGCACGGATTAGGTGATGCTGTTATGATGACACCTGCTCTAAGAAAATATAAAAAACTTAATCCTGACATTTATATAGGTATAGCTACTCTAAAAAGATTTGGGAATACTATTGTAGACTTACTATCTAACTTAGATTTTATAGATGAAGTTATACCATGCTTGCCTGATGCTTGGAATGACTTTAAGTCTTATAAAGAAGGAGTAAATGCTGTAATAGAAAAAACTAAAGAAGTTGGGGTAGAAAAAAAGTTTAATAGTGTATGTATCCTACCTACAAATAGATTAGATGGGTTCAAACTACACAAGATCTTTAGGTTTGCAGAAGAGATGAATATATCTTTTGATAATCTTGAAGAGCTTGACACTACCTTAAATACTACAGAAGTTGCAGAGAGAGCCGTGGATGAGTTTTTAAAAGATATAGTGCCCCCATACTTAGTTCTTCATACAGTAGCAGGAAATGGCCCTAAGACACTCTCAGAACAAGATAGCAACGGAGTCATTAGTTGGTTTAAAGGATATTCTGTTTTAGAGTTTGGTAGGTGTAGTACTAACAAGTCTATTTTAGTTCCAGAAACTGATATGGAATTTACTAAGGCTTTAGTAAAAAAAGTTGATAAAGTTGTAGCTATCGATTCAGTAATAATGCATATAGCTGGAGCTTTTTCAAAAGATATAAGCCCAATATTTACAATGACTCCAGTTCATCAAGCAATTCCTATTACACCAGATATTCCTGAGATTATAGGAATTGATAATGATGTAACACAACTACAAAAATGGGAGGATTATAGACTACAAATACTTAATGCTTATCCTGCCACAAAGTTTGAAGATGTTAAGTTGTTTGACTCCTTAAAAAAATCTTATCAGGCAATTCCATTTTATGGATATCCTTCTACTTCAAAACGTAGCAATCTAGATAAAAGATGGAAAGCTATGTCTAGATTTGTTAGTGGGAAAGTTTTAGATATAGGTTGTAATATAGGATACTACTCATTTTTGGCTAATAAAGCAGGCTGTACTGTTTTAGGAATAGACTCGGATCAAGAATGTATAAATATAGCTAATAAGGTCTCAGAAATAGAAAATTGTAAGAATATCGAGTTTAAGGCTGTTGAAGATAATTTACTAGAAGTTCTTAAAAAGTTTAAGTCTAATGAATTTGATTATGTCCTATACCTAAGTGTACATCATCATATGTATACTCAATTTGGGAGTGGTGTTGCTGATACTATATTGAATGAGATCTCTAGAATATCTAAAAATATGATATTTGATATGGGGCAATGTGATGAAGAGAAGAATGAATGGATGTTGTGGGCTGATAAGATTCCCAAATTTAGAGATCCAAAGTTGTCTCTGATGAAGCAGGTAATAGATACAACTTCTTTTGTTTCTGGAGATGTTATCTCCTCTACGAACATACATAATACTAATAGATGGCTATACCAATTTAATAAGAAGAAAGTTCCTACTGTGTTAATTTTTGATAGTAAAAGCTATAAGATAATAGATCGTTTATGCAGAACTGTAGGTAGTTCAGGTAAGCTATATAAATGTAAAGATCTAAAACCAAACACAGAGACAAGATCTAAATTCTATATAGTAGAAAGGTATGGAAAGAAATTCTTTGTTAAAGAAGTAGGCTATAATATAGATTTGAGAATATCTCCAGAAGAAGCGGCTATGGCAGAATTTTGTAGAGGTCAGAAGTTACTTGATCTTAGATATAGTTCTAGTATTTTAGCTGCTATCTCTGTTAATAAAAACAGGCTTCTATTTGAGTATTATGAAGGTAAGAAATTAAGTGAAACTCAAGATAAGATCCATAAAGATTGTCATTTAGACCATACGGCTATTGCTATACAAAAGTGTATAGGAGACTTCGATCTCAACCTTAATAATATTTTAGTAGCAGAAGATGGTGGGGTACGATTTATTGATTTTGAATTAGCTGAATGTAATTTTGAAGATCGGTTAAAGATATTAAGAGAGAGGTGTTAATGCTAACATTTGGATGTTCAGGAACATTAGGAGATACTTATCTTCAGGTGTTGAAATTAAAAACCTATGGGGATGTTCCTATACAACTATACCACTATACTGTGCATGAATATTGGCATCTTTTAATAAGAAAGATATATAGTTTGTTGCCTAATGTATCAGTAGAGTTTATTAACTACAGAGATACTAAGTATCCAGTGCTTACATCAGATTTGCGATATGGGAAAGTAGATTTCTATCCTAATTTTAAAATAGATCTCTCTTGTGATTTTGTAGGAGATTATGTAGTTATTCAAGCTCATTCTGGAAAGGATGTAGGATATAATTGTAAAGAATTAAGTATTGAATATATTCAGAGTATAGTGGATCTTTTTAATATTCATTGTGTCCTTATAGGCACAAAAGAGAAATATAAAGATATAAAAAGGTGTACAAACCTAATAGGTATTCCTTTTATGAATGTGTTTGATATAGTTAGTACTTCCCAGTTTTTTATAGCCCCAGAAGGTCTTTTTAGTTTCGTAGCTCTAAGCAACAAAGTAAAAAGTGTGATATTTTATACAGATCAGGAAGCTATGGATTCTCATATAATAGGAACTCCTTGGGAAGAAGACTGTGTTTTGGTTAAAGATAAAGTAATAGAAATAAATAAGTTAAGAGAGATAATAATGTTATAAAACCAAGCAGATGTGATGGCTTTCTAAGATATTAACTATCTATATATTACTTCTTGGTATTGAAGTTGTCTTTGTTGAAGAATTTTTTAAACAAAATGAAGAGCTTACCTCCGATTGTTATCATAGTAAAGTAGAGTTTTTTTCTGAGTTGGGGATAAGTACTGGATATAAAATAAAAAACCGGCTTATTCTACTCCATCTGAGTATATAGAAGATAAACTGTTGTTTAAGTATTAAAAGAGAGAGCGTGATATAAATGAAATATGATTATAGCTCAGACTATATTAGTAAAAAACCTGCTGAGGCTTTTACTGTAACCTATAATTTTACAGATGATCTTGGAACTTCTGATGCTATAACTGCTGCTACTGTGACTATAGAGGACATAAACAGTGTGGACAAAACAGCGTCTATGATTAGTAGTATAGCTACACCATCCCCTAGTGTCACGTTTACTATATCTAATGGATCTACAGATACTACTTATCAGATTACTGTTTTAGGAAAAACTACAGGATCTAAAAAGCATATTGGTAATATAGTTTGTGAAGTTGTTGGTTTAATTACTTTAAACTCTAAACTAGGCGACTCAGATGCTAATAGTTATGTTACCCTAAAAGAAGCTAATGATTATATAAGAAACAAGTACGGACATTCAGATACGTGGGATACCTTGTCTATAGAGGGCAGAAAAAGACTT
>Ga0307928_10004723_pt1 | contig 10310 bp, 12 predicted proteins | sample AceLakmetagen232_FD_201815 | JGI IMG/M metagenome (GOLD analysis project Ga0307928, IMG submission 201815) | Saline water microbial communities from Ace Lake, Antarctica - #232 | ecosystem: Environmental > Aquatic > Non-marine Saline and Alkaline > Saline | place: Antarctica: Ace Lake...
AGGGAAATTGTGATGATTTTTCATTATTCACAGTTTGGATTGCTAATTATAATGGATATGAAGCTTACCAGATTTTTATGGAATTTCCTTTCTGGGTTTATGAAACTTCTGCAGGACATGTAATAGGGGTTTTTAAAGAAGGTAATTTTTATAATATATCGGATACTACATCTTATATTAAATGTAATTGCGAAACATTTAAAGAAATTATGGAACTTTACCCAGACTATAATTCCTATATTGTTTATGATTATGATATGAATATAATAAAAAAGGAGAAAATTAATGGAAAATTTAAAGAATGAGATTGAAAAAATATTAAATCAGTTCGCACAGGAGGAAATGGGAAATAGGCTTTCTCAATTTGCCTTTGTAGCACTAAAGGATATAATATTAAATGCGATTTTAAGTTATAAATTCAAAGAAAAGGGTGAGATTAATGAGTTACCCAACAGCAAAAATAAAGATAAAAGCTGAAGCAACTGGAACAAGTGGAGAAATATCAGCAGCAGGTGGAATAAGAACATTAAAAATAGCAAATCATCTTATTCAAGATGCGACAACTGCCCAAAATATTGCTGATTCCTATTTAAGTGACTATAAAACTCAAAAAACAAAAATTATAATTGGAAGACCGACCCCATTACCTTATGAATTAGGAGATACTATAAGATTTTCAGATGCATTGATACCTTATAAACCTGCAGTTTCTGCGGTTATAAGTTATGTAGCTGCATCGACTGGGGCTTATTATTATTCAGGTTCAAGAGATATGACAATAAGAAAAATAAATATTAATGTTATGAGTGGTAATTATGGATCAGTTATTGAGTTAGAATCTTAAAAGCGTTGATAAATAAAGGAAATTGGAGTATAATATAGGTATGGAAACAGAAAAATTATATAAAGATAAAGAGTGGTTGTATAACAAATATATAAATGAAAGATTATCCACAAATCAGATTTGTAAATTATGCAATTCAGGACATATGGTTATATGGGAATGGTTACATAAATTAAATATTCCAGTTCGTTGTAATGGCGAAGCAGTTCATTTAGTTTTGGCAAACCATTGTAATTTATCTCGAAAAGCAATCAATTTTATAAATGGGGAACTTCTTGGGGATGGTAGTTTAAATTGCAGGTCTTCTTATTCAGCAAGATTTGTATATGGCTCAAAATATCCTGAATATTGTCAATATATTTCAGATACTTTGGATTCCTTTGGGATAAAACAAAGTGGAAAGATAAATAAGAGATATTATAAAGATTTTAATTGTTACAGTTATCATTATTCTTCTCTTGCTTATGTGGAATTATTATCTATTTATAAACAATGGTATCCAGAAAAAAAGAAAATAGTCCCTAGAGATATCAAACTAACTCCATTAACTTGCAGGCAATGGTATATCGGGGACGCTTGTTTACATAAACCTCAAAAAATTAATCCATATATTATGTTAGCAACGGAAGGTTTTATTGTTTCTGATATTAAATGGTTAATTAAACAATTAACAAAATTAGGATTTAAAACAAATATAAGTAAAAAATTAAATAAATTTAATATTCGTATTTCAAGTTATTCAACTAAAGCATTTCTTGATTATGTGGGTAAATCACCTACAAAATGTTATGAATATAAATTTGAATATTAAAATACATTATAAAGGAAGTGATTAAATATGGCTCGTTACGTTTATACTTCCGAATCTGGCACAACTTTTAAGGTCAATACTTCAGATAAATGTGATACTCTGGAATCGGAAAATGAGGTTCGTCAGGTTTTAGATGATCTTGGCGATCTTTTAGACCACACAAAATTTGACAACAGCTACCCTAAAGATGCTTCTGCGGGTGGCACATTAGGAAATGTCAAGAAATGTAATTATTCTTCAACTGGAAATCCTACAACAGGAGATGACAGTCTTGATGGTTATGCTGTGGGCAGTAGATGGATTAATACATCCGCTGACGAAGAATATGTCTGTGCTGATAGTTCTTCTGGCGCGGCAGTTTGGATACAGACTGCAGCGGAAGGTGCTTCAACTTTTGTTGGCTTGACTGATACTCCCGCAAGCTATTCAAGTGGAGCTTCAAAAATCTTGACAGTTACCACGGGTGAAACAGCAATTGAATTTACTTCTTCAACTGGAATTAAATTGGATGATTTAGGAACTCCTGATAACAATACAGATTTAGACGCTACAACTGGTCAACATGGATTATTATTAAAACGTACTGGTTCTACTGTTACTTATTTAAGAGCTGATGGAACTTGGGATACACCAACGGGAACAACTGGTGGGTCAGCAATGACATTTTTAAATTTGACAGATACTCCAGCAGATTATAGTAGTGACGCTAATAAAATATTAAATGTTAATTCAAGTTCTGGAGCAGTCGAATTTACCTCAGCAACTGGTTTTGCTTTAGATGGGTTTGGCACTCCTTCAACAGGCACATCGTTAGACGCCACAACGGGCAGACATGGTTTATTACCTATATTAAGTGGTTCTTCTGGCGAATTTCTGGATGGTGATGGCAATTTTGCAACCCCTCCAGGAGCAGTCACGACTTTTGTGGGTCTTACCGATACTCCTGCAGATTTTACAGATGACGCCGATAAATTATTGAGAGTTAACTCAAGTTCGGATTCAGTTGAATTCGTATCGAGTACTGGTTTAGCACTTGATAGTTTTGGCACTCCTTCAACAGGAATGGCTCTTGATGCTACAACAGGTGTTCACGGGTTATTGCCTATTTTATCGGGAAGTTCTGGTGAATATTTAGACGGTGATGGAAATTTTGCCGTACCTCCAGCGAGTGATATTGAAGTTTCAGAAATCGGCACGGCAACTTATGATGATGCGCAAGATTGGATAGATAATACCCAATCGGGTGGCAAGATATCAGGCTTTACCATTACAGATGATTCCTCTGGTGGTATAGCTATTTCATCAGGAACTGGATTTATTCAGTCTACAACTGGTGATATAGGGTTAACTAAATCATTTGATTTGGCAGCCGATTCTATAGTTAGCACAGGACTTACCGATAATTCTGCTAACTATATTTATATGGATTATAACGCTGGAACTCCTCAAATATTGGCTACTGCAACAAGAACTGACATCAATCTTGGTGATCAGTTTACCATAGGTAGACTTTATAAAAATGGGACAGATATTCACATCATTGGCAATGGGGTAAATGTCTATAATGCAACTCGGAGAAATCACGAGCGGTTAGTAGCGGTTAGAGGTTTCGAAAGGGCTTCAGGCGGGGTTGTCAGCGAATCAGCGGTTACCGAAAGGGCTTTAACTTCCACAATAGGAAACTTTTATCTAGGTGGCAATAAGATAATTACCACAGCCCAGAATACCTCGACAGGTGGCAGCGACTATTTTACTACCCATTATTATATAAATTCAGCTTGGGCATCCTCGACAGGGCAGACTCAAATTGATAATACTCAATATAATAATACAGCATCTACAGGTCTTGAAACTTTAACCAATAATCGATATGGTGTCCATTGGGCATATATTCATTATGATTCTGATATTCAAATAGTTTTTGGGCAGGGCAATTACACTTTAGCACAGGCGGAAAATGCGGTAGTTCCAGACAGTTTGCCCTCAGCGGTGGAAGATTTTGGGATATTAGCCTCAAAAATAATTATTCAAAAAAGTTCTACAGGATTTAATTCAATTGTTACAGCATATAAAACTTTATTCCCAGTTAGCAATCCTGCCGAGCATAATGACTTAGGGGGACTTGATGTTGATGATTATCAACATTTAACAGCCACAGAACATACAGAAGTGACCCCGTGGTTGAGTTCGGTTACGTTATCGACAGGCGGAACAATAAATATACCAGATGGACAAGAATATCAAATAGATGGAAAAGCTTTCCCGATATTTCATGAAACTTTTATGGATGTTAGGGCAGCAAATTCGAGTGGAATCCATGCGGCAATAACAGGTTCAACCGGTTCAGAACAGACCATAACCACAAATATAACCAATCCTGATATTCCCAGAAATGCAAGTATTATTCTTACTCAAAATTCATCTCCAACAGGAGACATTACATTATACGGCACTTTTGCAGATGGCACTACAGGAAATGAAGCCATTACAAGTACAACTGGTGTGGGGGCAATTTACGGGAATAAAGCATTCGCAAAGGTTAGTCAATTTATAATTCCTATAACTGTTAGTTCAGGAGATACTGTTTCGGTGGGCTGGTCAGATAAAATAGGTCTTTGTAATACAGTAAGTACGGGAAGCAGTGTTTTTAAATTAAAGAAAAATGCCGCAGATACTTCAACAGGGATTAGTGGAAATGTGGATGTGACTTATAATACTTTGAATTTGGCAACCATAACAGATTATGATGATTACGAAATTTGGTATAAATCTTAAAAGGAAGTGATTATATGAAAATTAAACAAATATTATTAGTGGTTTTAGCTTTTTTAATGATTTTTTCATTAAATGTTTTTGGCACAGCACAGCCGATTGGACCGTATTATAATGATTTAATATTGACTTATGGTGCAAGTGGACTGGAAGTAAAAGCCCCTTTAGGTGCTGCCTACGGTGGCACAGGTGTAGCAAATAATGCTTTAAATACCATAACCTTCACAGGCAATTATTCGCTTGGCTTGACCTTAACCGCTAATAGTGCAGTAACTTTACCCACCACAGGCACTCTTGCAACTACATCTGATAAGTTATCCGTATTTGGAGCAACCACTTCTGCTGAACTTGCAGGGGTGATAAGTGATGAAACAGGAACAGATAAATTAGTCTATAATACTTCACCTACTTTGGTTACTCCATTATTAGGAACTCCAACAAGCGGGGTATTAACTAATTGTACAGGTGTTGAGGTAGTAACAGATACAACTCCTGAACTAGGCGGCGACCTTGATTGCAATAATAAACTTCTGACAGAAGTAAATACAGTACAATTTAATGGACTTTATGCCATTGGTAATTCGGGAAGTACCGAAACAGTCGATTGGGATAATGGGCAGTATCAGTCAATTACAATATCTGAGGCGTGTGTAATATCCTTCTCAAATATGTTTACAGGGACAATCACACTTCATATTACATGGAGTGCAACGGCGGCTATGACCTTCGATGGTGCGTATACCATACTCGAAGAAGGCGGAACTGAGATTGTTTTCTCTGATACAGATACACTCGTTGACATACTGAAGATTTACTATTATGGAGCAGCAAATACTTATGTGATGGGGGCGATGATAGATGTTAAAGACTAAATATATATTACCACTAATATTAATATTATGCCTTGTCTTTACTCTCGTTGGCTATTCTGCTACATATACATCACAATATCCACCAGCACAATCAGATACTTATGTCAAGTCAACTACAAAATTTAATACAGATTATTGGGCTTATTTTGCTACTGACCCTACAATTTTATTAACAGGAACACGCCTTTATAGATGTTGGTTAAGCGGTAGTGGAATAAAGACTAACCAACGCTTTCATGTAGATTTAAGTAGCGCAAAAATAATAAAAAGGATATATTATGAAAACATGCACCATGAAGGAACCTCTACAGAAGATGGTGTGAAAAACTTTACTTTCTGGGGTTCTAATACAGGTGCAGGAAGTTTTGATGATTTAGTATATGCTAATGACGGGGGTTGGACTGAATTAACTGTATCACAAAATACATTTGATGAACATACAGATTCTGATGTGGCTGACCCAAAATATATAACTGTTACAAATTCTACTGCTTACCGTTATTATGCCTTTAAATTTGCAGATGCCTATGGTTCTATTTATTATATGGGAGTTAGAAGAATAGAATTACAGACAGTATCGGGGGCAAATGTGCTTTTTATCTTTAGCGATTTTTAAGGAGATGATGTAATGACTCCCGTAGGCCATATAGTAATTACAAGTTTAACAGGTAGCCCATTAATGTCTTTATTATTTGGGTTTACCAGTCACTGGGTGTTGGATGAAACTTGTTCGGAATACCGACCCATGACTATGAATATCAAAAAGTGGATACCTTATCTTTTGTGGGAAGTTGGAATTGCTGTTGCTTTTCTTTGGTACACAAAATGTTGGTGGGCTATTTTGGGAATTTTACCTGATTTTGTCGAGTTTGGTTATGTGGCGATTAAAGGGATGGAAGTATGGCAAAGTGGGGATTTATTATTTCCCTTCCATAGATATCATGCTAATCAGCCTAAAATGTGGAGTATGAAGTTTACCATTTTTATGGAATTTATTTTTGTAATATTTATTTTAATTTTAAGGAGATGATATAATATTTTAAATATTAAATGTCCTAATTGTAAGTCAAATAATTGGATTTATAGCGGTTATGCAAAACTTAAAAAAGGAGAAACAATTAAAGCTCAGCAATTTTTCTGTAAAGATTGTGGAACTACATTTACAGATAAAGGAATATTAAGTCAATTTCCTGATACAGATATTGAATTGTTGAGAGAAAATATCCGACTTGCTAAACGGACACAAAGATTTCAAGATTCAAATAGGATAGAAAGAAAATCATTTCGAGAATATGCAAGAATTGACAATGCGGTATCAGAATATAATAAAGAATTAGTCAAATTATTAAATCAATATAATCTCGCTAAATTTACTTTAAAACATGAGAATTATCAAAATGAAGCAGCAGGGATATTTCACTTAACTGATCCACATTTTAACGAATTAGTTAATTTGGCTATTAACAAATATGATTTTAGTATAGCAAGTAAACGATGTAAATTATTTGTAGAAGAAGCAAGGGAATATTTTAAGCTCAAGAATGTTAAAAATGTCTTATTTGCCATGACAGGGGACTTGCTTAATAGTGATAGGCGGTTAGATGAATTACTGGCACAGGCGACTAATAGAAGTAAAGCAACTTTTTTAGCAGTGCGTCTTATTGAATTAATGATACTTGATTTAAATAAAGATTTCAACCTAACAATAGCCAATGTTACAGGAAATGAAAGCAGAATAACTAAAGACATAGCTTGGAATGATATTGTCGCAACAGATAATTATGATTTTACTATATTTAATATATTAAATTATTTATTCAAAGGTAGTCCCGGAATAACATTTCTTAATGACGGCGATCCAATGGAGCAAATTGTAAGAGTAGGAAATAAAAATATATTGCTTATTCATGGACATCAGATAAAAGGCAAAACTGAAAAGGCAGTTCAGGGGATAAAGGGCAAATATGCAGCTAAAGGAATAACGGTACATTTTATAATATCCGGACATTTACATTCTGCAAGAATAGGTGATGTATATGCCAGGGGTAGCTCGATTGTAGGTGCTAATGAATATAGCGAAAGGGGATTGCAGTTGACCAGTAGGGCATCACAAAATATACATATCGTTTATAACTCAAATAGGATTGACAGTGTAAAGATTGATTTACAGCATACGGAGCATATTGAGGGATATCAAATAGAAAAAGAAATTGAAGCATATAATGCAAAGAGTGTTGATAGGATCAGGAAGAAAAGAACGATTTTTGAGGTAGTAATATAATAAAGGAGATGATATTATGGTTTGGGTTATAGGAATTTTAATTTTGGCAGGATTATATTTTTTTTCGAGAAAAAGTAATGAAGTTATTCCCGAGCCAAATCCAGAACCAGACCCGCCAGAGCCGCCAGAACCAGATCCACCAGATCCCCATTATGACAGGTGGCAATCAGTGGACAAAACCACAGACCGTTGGAAGGATTATTCTGATTATATGCAAAAAATCACTTCCGATACTTTGGTTGCCCTGGAAATGAAGTTTTACAAGTGGGTTTCTGATTGGGATTTATGGCACAAATTAGACCATTGGGCTCGACCAGATGTGGTTTGGGTAAATAAGAAGGACGATTGTTTAGAAGAAAATACAGAAATATTAATTAAAAATGGAGTTAAAAAGATAAAAGATTTAAAAATAGGGGATTTAGTTTTATCTTATAATTATGATTTAGAAAAATATGAATATAAAAAAGTAATTAATGTTTGGGATAAAGGAATTTTAGATGGTTATAAAATAAGATTAACCAATGCTCATTCAATAATAGCAACAGGTAACCATAGATTTTATTGTAGAATTAGTGAGGACAATCCCAAAAAATATGAAATAAAAAGATTTAAAGATATAAGACTCGATTATTGGTGTAAAAGGCAATTGCATTGTGTTCATTTATTGCCAGAAGGAGAAATAGATATAGACAAAGACTTAGCTTATTTATATGGGATATATATTGCAGAAGGATATTCTAATAAAACTCATGTTTGTATTGCTCAAGACAAAAAAGATATTAGAGCCAAAATAGAAAATGTTTTAAATAACCTTAATGTTCCTTATAGTAAAAGCAAAAGAATGATTCACGCATTTTATACTATATTAAAATCGGGTATTAAAGATGATTTGAAAAAATTGGGGCTAAATTCTTTTGATAAAAAATTACCATTAGAAGTATTGAGTTGGAATAAAGCCTCACTTAAAAAATTAATAGAAGGTATGCTCGATGGAGATGGGACAGATTGCACTAATTATAAATATAATTTTAAAAACCATTATATCAAAAATGATTTATGGGAATATTCCACTTCAAGTGAACAAATAGCAAAAATATTTAATATTATTGTGAGAAAAGTATATGGCAACTGTTATTATTATAAACAATTAAATCATCAAGGTATTGGTAATCAACCTATTTGGCGATTAAGATTTAATCCTTATGCTTTACATAATAAAAGAGAGATATATAAAAATATTAGTACAGTCTCTATTTCATTTAGATATTTAAAAGAAATAAAAAATAAACATTATTATGATATTAAAATAGAAGATAATCATAATTTCATATTGGCTGAAAGTGGTTTGATAAGTCATAATTGCGATGGTCTGTCGAGATTGTCTTGTGATATGTTAGGCAGGTTTGTCCAGATTCCAGAGGTATGGTGGCTTGAGTATTACGGGTATTATCGAAAATACGAGTATGATAGCGAAACAGGAGAGTACAATTATAAAGTGGTGGCTGCTGGCCATGCAATAACAGTCTACAAAAAGGACGACAAGTTATTGGCATTTTCAAACACAAGTTGGTGGAACAACCAGAATTTTCAGGACTTTATTGAAATTGGAGAGCAGACCTTTCCGGAAGGCCTATATTTTGTAATTTGCCGGCACTGGGAAACTGGAAAGGCAGAATGGATAGAAGAGGCTCCAGATGGAGAAATTTTAAAAGGAACAAATATTTTTCATAGGCGACTTAATAAAATAAGTAGTATTAAAAGATTAAACAAAAAAGAAAGCAAGAGGGCGATAATAAAATGGCTAAAATTGACCAGGTGATTGAAGACATTGGGGCGATTAAGATAGATATGGGAATAATGAAAACTGATATTGGAAGCATTAAGAGTGATATATTCCAGGTTAAGAACAATGGAAAAGAGATGTCAGCCAAAGTTGACTTGAATAAGGATAATATCACCAAATTAAAAGAGCGCCAATATTCTGCAAAAGAGATTAAGGATGATACCGAGCACAAAAGCGGCAAAAATTATGTTTTGTATGGGGCATTTATTGGATTGGGTGGAGCGGTAATAGCCTCGCTTATTTTGAAATTTTTGTAAAAGGAGCGATTATGAGCAAGATTAATGATTTTATTGTTGAAAATAGATTGATGCGAAGGGCACTGGTTTGGGTATTGACCTATTACTTTCTTAGAATATCAGTGTCATTTTTTGGGGATTTATCAAATATAACCACACAAGGAGTTGCTGCTTATGGATTATTGGCAGGAATCGAGCGGGAGATTTTGAGGTTTTTTCTAAAGGGAGTTAAGGAGGAGGCCGATAGCGATTAAAAAACTTGGTCATTGTTTTGAGTGCAGGAGATTAATACCGATTAAATACCTGGAGCAAATAGAATATTACGAATATCATTTACATGTTGGAGATTTTCATCACGAACTAATTTGTCGATCTTGTTTAAAAAAGGCGGAAGAAATTTTCCCAGAAAAAGGAGAAAAAAAATGATTGAGGTTTTATGGATTAAAATATTTTTTTTGGCATATTTTTGCATTGTTGGGCTGGCGATTGGGATTGATTCGAGATATTATGCAAAAGAAGATAAGCTTAAAAAAAATTAGTGTATTTACAATGAATTTGGATGCAAAGGGCATCAGCTAACAATAGAAATAAGGGTATGGTTTAAAAACTGATAACTTTATACATAGAAAAATCGAGTTTAAAAAAACGTTA
>Ga0307928_10004724_pt1 | contig 10309 bp, 10 predicted proteins | sample AceLakmetagen232_FD_201815 | JGI IMG/M metagenome (GOLD analysis project Ga0307928, IMG submission 201815) | Saline water microbial communities from Ace Lake, Antarctica - #232 | ecosystem: Environmental > Aquatic > Non-marine Saline and Alkaline > Saline | place: Antarctica: Ace Lake...
AGAGGCTTACAGCATGTATGGTTGTTGCAAGGTAGCAGGAACTTACTTAACACGACACTATTCATCTTATTTCAATACCGTTACAGTTAGACCATTTTCTGTTTATGGTGAGAGGGAAGACCCCGGTATGTTTATCCCCACCTTAGTTAGATGTATTAGAGATAAGGATGTATTTGTAATGTGGAGAGGTAATCACGATTGGGTGTACATAGATGACTTTGCTAGAGCTATTCAGATTATCTTATTTAATATTGAAACTATAAACGGCCTGATAATAAACGTAGGATCGGGGATGAACCTAACCAATGAGGAAGTAGTAGGCACGATGATACTTTTAACAGGAAAGGACTTATCAATTCAACGTACAGGAGAAGGAAACCCCCTATGGGTGGCAGATAGTAGTAAAATAAGATCATTGGGATGGAAACCAAAGGTATGTTTATATGATGGACTTAAAAACGTTTATCAGTTTATAACAAACAATGAAAGAAAGACAACCAAGGAAAGAAACGACTAAAGTACCAGATTACATATTAGACTTTTTAGAAAACCAAGGAGTTGACACAGTATTTGGAATCACAGGTGGAGGGATAGCTAACCAACTAGATGCATTTTCAAGAAGTGATATTAAATTTGTATCAATGCAACATGAACAAGCGGTAGCAATGGCGGCTGAGGCTTACGCAAGATTACATAAATCTGAACTAGGTGTAGCAATGGCAACATCAGGCCCAGGAGGAACTAATCTAATCACAGGTATCAACGGTTGCTATGACGACTCTATCCCATCCTTATTTATCACGGGACAAGTAGGCACGTTTGATCTTAAAGGAGAAACAGGTGTTAGACAGCGAGGCTTTCAAGAATCAGAGATGGGAGAACTAATGAGGCCTATCGTTAAGTACACTGATATCATTAAGAGTCCAGAAGAATTGAGATTCATTTTAGAGAAGGCTGTCTACATGGCAAAGGAAGGAAGACCAGGACCTGTTCATATCGACTTACCAATAGACATTCAAATGGCTCAATCAGTAGAATCAATTGGTTACACACCACCTAAAGAAGTACCAACAACTATCCCCAAAGAGGTACACCAAGCTATGTTAGAAGCCAAGAGGCCAGTCATAATCGCTGGCTCTGGAATCAGATTAGCAGGAGCAGAGAAGGAATTTAGAAAACTTATTGAGAAATTAGATTGGCCTGTCTGTCCCTCATGGGCATTTTCTGACTGTCTACCAGAATCAAGCCCTAATAAGATTGGACTAATAGGAGTTTATGGAAACCGAGGGGCTAACTTTGCAGTTCAGAATTCCGACCTTATACTCGCGGTAGGAACTAGACTAGATTCACGCATGACTGGAAAGAAAGAAGGCTTTGCAAGAGGAGCGAAAACAATCATGGTAGACATCGATCCTGCTGAGTTAAAGAACTTCAACCCTGACATTCCAGTAAACATGGATGCTAAGGCGTTTATAGAACAACTATCAGACAAAATAGACTTAATGCGAGCCCCACCTAATTGGATGGCTAGATGTGCAGAATGGAAAACTAAGTACCCCAATGTAACGACAGAACATGTAAGAAACCCAAAGATTAGTCCTTATGTATTTGGCAGAACCCTGTCAGACGAGACAGGAGAAGCGGTAATCATCCCTGACTGTGGGGGGAATTTAGGCTGGATGATGCAAAGCTGGCAGATTAAAGAAGGTCAGCGTCTGTTCTCAACTTTCGGCAACTCGCCTATGGGCTACGCATTACCGGCGGCCATAGGAGCGACATTTGCAACAGAGAAACCAGTTGTCTGCATAATCGGTGACGGTGGAATACAAATGAACATCCAAGAACTACAAACGATTAAGAACTACAACGTACCTATCAAAATATTCATTCTCCAGAATCAAGGCTATGGAATAATCCGACAATTCCAAGACTCTTATATGGGAGGTAGACATGTTGGATCAGAAGAAGGTATACCCGACTTTGTCAAAGTATCAGAAGCATATGGTATTCCAGCTTTTAGAATTGACCAGAAGTCAGACCTTAGAGCTGGTATACAAAAAGCGATGCAAATGGATCAGGTTGTAGTTGAGGTGGTCTGTGACCCAGAAGCTCAAATCCTACCTAAAGCAGAGTTTGGCAATCCCTTAGACGAACAAAGTCCCCCATTATCAGACAAAGAACTGTTAGAAAATTTAATCGTACCAAGATGGACAAGATAGACCAAATGAACCTAGAGAAATTCGACAACACTAAATTCGTCGCTCTGTGGAAAACCTTGCACGAAAGCAAAACGTGTTTCATGTGTAAAACGAAGTTCCCTAAAGGAATAATGAAAAAACACCCTAGTAAACTAAAACCCTTAATGGGGTTCTTTAGGGGTGATTTCTTGTTTCATTTGCAGAGCACACATGGCATTGACCCACTTTCTTTTAGGAGCATGATTATGAGTTTTAAGGATAAATGAAAGAACTATTTTATAACAAAGCTATCTATGGAGAACCAGAAAAGCAAGCTGTCCGCAGGGTACTAGACTCTGAATGGCTATCAGGACACAAAGAAACCTATTTATTTGAAAAGGAACTAGCTACATGGTGGGGTAGAAAATATGCTGTCTCTTGTAATTCTGGCTCGTCGGCCAACCTAATTGCAATGCAATCCTTGGCTCTTGAAAGAGGAAGTGAAGTAATCACCCCTGCAGGTGCGGCATTTCCCACCACCCTTTCACCAATCATCTTCTCAGGATTGAAACCTCATTTAGTAGACGTTGGGGAAGACCTATGTGTAAATGTGGATAACGTTGACGGATCAAAAGCCAGTGCTATAGTATTTGCTCATACATTAGGCAATATGCCAGATATGGGGAAAGTAATGGATTTTGCTGGCAGATACAACCTTAGAGTGCTAGAAGATACCTGTGACGCTATGGGTAGTAAACAGGACGGTAAGAAAGCAGGCACATTTGGCGATCTAGCTACAGTCTCATTCTATCCAGCCCACCACATGACTACTGGCGGTGAGGGAGGAGCTATCTTAATGGACGACTTTGACTTATATCACGCTTGTAGAAGTATCAGAGACTGGGGCAGGGATTGTAAGTGTGTCCCTTTTCAAGCAAGAATCCCTTGTGGTGACAGGTTCTCCAATCCCCCCTTCGATCATAGATACTACTACACCAGAATGGGCTTCAACCTTAAACTAACCGAAATGCAGGCCGCCTTTGGACGTGAACAACTTAAAAGGGTAGACGGGTTTATCGAAACAAGAAGAAGGAATTATGAAATCCTAACAGGACAAAGAACAGAACTATCCCCATTTGCTCACATAGTCATGCACCCAGACAAGAACAGAGTCATGGCTGAACTCCAAGCTAAGGGAATCCATACTAGAGGGCTATTCACAGGAAACATACTAGAACATCCGGCCTTTAAAGACATGGATTGTGTCAAAGAGGACTTACCAGTCAGCGAGAGAATACACCGTGAGGGTTTCTTTGTAGGACTAGGGCCACATTTAACAGAAGATGACATGTTATATATTAAGGAGGAACTATGCTCACTCACCAAATAATCTACTTCAAAAACGGAGCAGTTAAGTCAATATTTAACATTGACGGTGTAAGAAGCTGTGAAATGCTCCACTTACACATCACAGACGGCAGGACATACTTAATCAACAAGGAAGAAGTCAACTGTATAGAGGTAGTCCCCGAAGGTATGGGGAAAGAAGTTTGGGGTGAAGAGTTTGGTGTATTGCATACTAACAACAGAAAAAAATGATAAATGCCAAATGAAGTTATTTGGAAAGCCCACCCAGGGCCACAACGAAAGGCGTTAACCAGAACGGATAAGGAGATTTTATATGGCGGGGCTAGAGGAGGAGGAAAGACTGATGCTGGTATGGCCTGGTTACTTAGATGGATAGGCAACCCCAAATACAGAGGATTGATTATCCGTAAAGACGGTAAGGACTTATCGGACTGGGTAGACAGAGCTAGAATCATGTACGCAGGCACGGGGGCTAACTTTGCTTATAGACCAGCAGAGATCAAATTCCCAAGTGGGGCTATGCTAAGAACAGGACATTTAAACGATGCCAACGCTTACGAAGCCTATCAAGGACACGAGTATCAGAAGATGCTAATTGAGGAACTGACCCAAATCCCAGAAGAAGAAAGCTACCTTAAATTGATTTCATCTTGTCGGTCAACTGTTGATGGTTTGGATCCCCAAGTGTTTGCTACCACAAATCCAGGAGGATCAGGACACGGATGGGTAAAGGAAAGGTTTATCGATGTTGGTAAATGGGGAGAGACATACGTTGAGGAAAAGACAGGACTAACCAGAGTATTCATCCCCGCCAAGGTTACAGACAACCCTACCCTAATGGAGAAAGACTCCAGTTATATTCACATGTTAGAACAACTGCCAGATAACTTACGAAAAGCGTGGAAAGATGGATCGTGGGATATTGTGGCAGGTCAGGTGTTTACTGAATGGAAACAATCAACACACGTAGTAGAACCTTTTGACATCCCACCTACTTGGAATCACTGGCTAGCGATGGACTGGGGAACTAACGCCCCTTTTGCAGTAGGCTGGTACGCACAGGACTTTCACCAACACATTTACCTATACAGGGAACTTTATATGACAGGGTTAGATTTTGAGGCGGCTATCGGTATGCCACTAACTCCCAAGAGATTGGCTAAAGTAGTTAAAATGATTAATAAGAAGAACCATATAAACTATCAGTATTGTGTGGTTGACCCTGCTATGTGGAATGATGCGGTCAGCGGTAAACAAAAGGGTGGACAACCCTCTGGTAAGAGTGTGGCAGAAACCATGATGAAAGCAGGCTTAAAGCTAATCAAGGCAGACAACGACAGGGTAAACGGATTGGAGAGATTGAGAGAAGCTATAGCAACAGCCCCAGACGGCAAACCCTTTTACATGGTCTTCTCTACTTGTAGGAAAACAATACAAATGTACCCCTCACTTACTTACGACAACTACAAGATAAATGACGTTAAGAAGACAGGCGGAGACCCAGGAGATCACGGTTATGACAGAGACAGATACTTCTTTATGAGCCGTCCGCCAGTACCAAGAGCGAAAGATGACAATGCTGAAAGCCCAATAAGGAAAGCCTATTTAAGAGCACAACTAGGTCAGAGTGGGTCGTCTGATGAGGTTGACGAAGTTTACTGATATAATTCATTATGCCCAAAGGGAAAACTAAACCCGCTGTCATAGATTTAGAGAAACTAGACAAGGCTTTATGGTATGCGGAAGATATGCTATCCAGATCACAAATTGAGTTTATGTTGTTTGGTGACACGGCCTATTCAATAATCAACAACACCCACCCTAAGTACATGAGAATCAATCTGGGTACGGATCATCTAAACATAACAGAATTTGGAAGGCGTATATTTAAACTGACAAACCCAGATGCGGAGGTAACAAAGCACAAGATTAAGTTCAAATCACCTGATGGTGTACCAATTGAGATAAGAATCGTTTACAAGAACTACGGCTTCCTAAAGAACCCAGACAAGGTACTGTATAGGATGGATAGCTACAATGTCCCCAACCCATTTGCTAAGTACTGGAAGATCTATAGACTGGTCCAATAATTGACACAAAACAGATTACTATTTAATATTTATCCATGCTTGAAATAATTACGGTCAGTTTATTAGTTCTCATCTTCTTACAAGAGTTCTTCAATCGTAAGGAGAGACAGAAGCTTGTCGAGGCTTTGATTGCTAGAAACCTAAGAGAGTTAGGTGATTTAGAAACTACACGCAAATTTAAACCAACCAAAACTAAAAAAGTTGACGATTCTGCTGTCCCAGTTTCAGGTTTAGACGACAAGACTTTCGACAAATATATCAAAGACACCAACGAATTAAAGGAGGACGATGGCGGAAATTAGTCTGATAAACACATCAGGGATGGAAACACAGACTGCTAGTACAGCGGTTGACAGGATGCAACAGTTATTCTCAATGCAACGTAAGGGTTTTGAAAGACACTGGTATGATAATAACTTCTTTGACGACGGACACCACTTCAGATATGTATCACGCACTACAGGTAAGATTTTAGACATAAATGATCGTGGTTCAAGAAGCGACCCTAAACGTGCTATTCCCAAGGCATCCAGACAAATTAGAGGCGTTGCTAACTTACTATCACAAGCCGATTACGCACCAGTTGTGTATCCAGAACGTCCACAAGTAGGATCACAGGGATATAAGGAAGCTTACAAACTTGCAGTAGAACACGCTAAGAGAATTGGATCATGGGTTGAGGTTGAATGGAAGAACCAAGAGCTAATCGAGAAGATCGCTCAAATGATTATCCTTACATCTAAAAACTCAGTTTCCTATTTACAGGTATGGCCAGACGAATTTACCCAAGAGATCAAGACTAAAGTCAGAGACGCATTTGATGTGTATCTACAAGGACAAGGGACAGACATTTACGACTCCCCAGTAATCATCATCTGTTCACCAATGCTAATCAATCAATTAAAATCAGATGAACACTTCCCAGAAGAACAAAGAGCTAAACTCAACCCAGATAACAAGTACGCCAGTTCCGAGATCAAAGAAGCCTACATGAGATCCCGATACGGATTTAACTCATCTGCCAACGATGCTACCGCTACCCTGCTTTTCAAAGAAGGTTACATAAAAGAATACCTAGACGACAAAAACATCCCCGTTATCCAAAAGCAAGACAACGCAGACGTTATCCTAGAAGGTAAGAACAAAGGGGACACTGTTATCAGACAGATCATGAGTGCTGGTGGAGTGTGGCTGAAAGATGTTTACACCGACTTACCAGAATACCCCCTTGTAGATTTAAGACTAGAGCCTGGAACGATTTACCAAACCTCACTAATAGAACGCTTCATCCCCGCTAACAAGTCACTAGACACTCTAATGAGTAGGCTTGAAAAATACGCCAACTCCATGATTACGGGTACTTGGATGAAACGTAAAGGAGAGACTTTTGAAGTAAACAACGTATCGGGCGGACAGGTGATTGAATACGACACCAGCCCACCAATACAAGGACAGATGGCCAACGTCCCACCATTCTACTTTGAAGCTATAGGGCTTTTAAACTCATTCATAGAAGAACAGGGTGTTAATACTTCCGCACTAGGTCAGATCCCTAAAGGGGTTAAAGCCGGAATTGCAATTGAATCGTTAAAAGAAAGCGAATATGCTAACTTAAAGATTGCCAGTAATCAGGTGAAAAAGACTATTAAACGAGTGACTGAAAGAATGATTGACATTGTAGGTAAGTATTTTATCACCCCCCAAGAGGTACAGATACTAGAAAACGGAGATCCAGTAGACTTCAAGATTATCGGCGATAGGGGCAAGGAAGTAATGACAGATGCGGGTATGAATACTGACGACTTGGTAACAATTAAAAGAGACGCCAAACTTGACATCGAAGTTGAGAGCGGTGCTGCGTTCACTTATCAAGGCAAGAAAGAACTAGTCTCAGCCTTCTTAGACAAGATGGTTCTACTAGCCAGAGAAGGGATGATAGCCCCAGAAGCTGTCAAGTTACTTGTACAAAAGGTGATAGAGATTTATAAGATTGGTTCGATTAGTGAATTTACCGAGGCTATGGACCAAGCACCAAACGATATGACTGAGGTTGACTTACAAAAGATTAAAATCGCAGTCGCAGAAGTAATCAAGGACTTGGGAATGGTTGGACCAAAGGCTTCACAAGAACACATAGACGAAACTAAGATCGGTGTAGTTGAAGCTACAAAAGACATGGGGTTACTCAAACCACAAGAATCAGGTAGCCAAGAGATAACCGAAAGTAGAATTGAAGAAACTGGCAAGGATGGTGAGAAAACTAAAACAGAAGTTAAAAGGGTACAAAAAACGTGAACCTAGCACTACTAAAATACAGTTTCATGTTCGATCCCGTAGAAACGTGGTCTAACCTATATCAATTCGAGCAAGACTTAAACGCCTTCTTTTCAGCACAAGGAATGGAGGTTGAGGTAATAAAGTCAGTAGATGGTGCCAGCACTGAAAGAATCATGTTCATTAAGAAGAAACAAGAAATCGCTCCAACACAGGAAGAAGTCAAACAAAAGTCCGTCAAACAACAAAAGGCAGGTTTAACCGCTAACAGGGGTTATAACGGTAAATGGAGGAAATAAATGGGTGCAGAATCATCCCACGGTGACGGAAATCAACAATTTTCCATTATAGGAGTACAGGGGACAGCAGGTACGGCAGACACAAAAGGAACGGCAGAAACCCTACCAATAGGAGTAAACCCCGCTAATGGGGCAATGTATACTCATGATCTAAATGATTCAGAAGAAACAGGTACAGGATTTAACGGTGGAACGGTAGCAGTTGGTACTTCCGCAGTAGCCCTAACCTTCACAGGCACGACTCAATCAATAATGATAACTGCCGACATTAACAACGGTGGGGTTGTCTACTTAGGCGGTTCAGCCGTAGATAGTGATGGTTCTGCCGCAGTCACTTACTTAAACGCAGATCAGAATGTGACAGTAAACTTAAATGATTCCGATGCTCCTTTATATGCGTGTGGTGGTACCACTGGGCTGAAGATTTATAAGTTTGCACTAACTTGAAAATAAACAGGTCATCTCCAGGTATTGGGTTCTTAGATAAAAGATATCTAAACGTCACAGGCGACACTTCAACAGGCGGTCTAACCATTCAACCCACCACCGATACCCTTACAGCCCTAGTAGTAAACGATACAGATTCTAATAATGTTCTAACAGTAGATACGATAAATAATAAATCTTCTTTTAATGGAATTATAGATACTGATGCGATTGTTCTAAAAGACGGTTCAACTAAAAAAGCATCTCTGTTATGGGGAACTAATACAGTCACTCTTGATATATTTAGTGAAGAACCAACTAACAAAATAACTAATGGAACTTTTGAAACTGATTTGACTGAATGGGATATTGGCAACACAGAAGAAACAAATGCTAATGGTGACTGGGTTTTAGTACCTAAAAACGATACTTTCGTAACAGGTGCTTTCTACGCCATGAAGTATGAAGCCAAATATGACGCTAATGGCGATGGCGATGGGGATACTCCCGCAGAAGCAGATACGGCGAGTGCTTGTACTGGAGCGACTGGCTGTACGGCAGATGCAGGATTAGGACTGGATTACCGCGACATTACTTCTTTTGATAAAGAAAAAGTAGTTTCTACTGCTAACGGGGCTCCTATAGTCCATATTACTCAAACTCAGGCTATTAGTGCTTGTCCCACAGGTTATCACTTAATTAACAATAATGAGTGGATGACGATTGCTAGAAATATTGACCAAGTTGACAGCAACTGGTCTGGTGGTACGGTTGGTTCCGGTGGTATTTTTCGTGGCAATGTTGGCAACAGTGATACTCTTGGTTACAATGGTACCGATCCTGAATATGGCACCGGTCGCGATACCAAAGCCAGGCTAACTTTAAGTAATGGTAGCCAAGTTTGGGATTTATCAGGTAACGTTTGGAATTGGACAAATGAGACCATCTATGGCGGGACTAAACCGGTGGGTAATCCTAGCGCTTGGGTGGAATGGCCAACGGTGTCTGATTTTAATGGTGGTAATGTTGGTGTGGGTGACTCGTCTGTTTATCTGCCCAGTAATCCGAATTGGACCAGCGGTAATGGTGTTGGCCAGTATTATCAAGGTTCTTCGTCCGGTGGGCCTTACGCCTTCCTCCGGGGCGGGTATTGGTACACTACGAGCACTGCCGGAGTGTTTGCGGTCGTTTTGGGCTATGCGCCGTGGAATCAGAGCTACAACCTTGGGTTGCGGTGCGCCAGTGATCCCGTAGACCTCTCTCTATCTACTTCTATTAAATATTCTGGCACTTCATCTATGAAAATAGATAATGGTAGCCCTATAGATACTAGAATAGTGCAGTCGGCTAATGCAGGAGATACTTCTACCTATACCCTGATTGCTTATGCCTACACAGATGGAGGTGCAGTTACTAACTCAGATTTAGAACTATGGTATGACAGTGCTATCCTATCAACAACTTACACAAGTGTTGGTGGTGGCTGGTATAGATTATCAGGAACACTAACAGGCGTCGCTTCAAGCAAAAATTATGGAGTAGAAGTTAAAGCTAATAAAACTGTTTATGTTGATAATATATCGCTACAAGCAGGTGTTGGGACTACCCAAACTTTTAATGTTAAAAACTCTGGAACAGGAACAGTCCAAACTGATTTTGAAGATACTGTAACTTT
>Ga0307928_10004725_pt1 | contig 10308 bp, 7 predicted proteins | sample AceLakmetagen232_FD_201815 | JGI IMG/M metagenome (GOLD analysis project Ga0307928, IMG submission 201815) | Saline water microbial communities from Ace Lake, Antarctica - #232 | ecosystem: Environmental > Aquatic > Non-marine Saline and Alkaline > Saline | place: Antarctica: Ace Lake...
CGGCCTGTAGGTGAGTGAGCATGGAGTGGGGAGTTAAATTCCTTCTCCATGCCCCATTTTTTTTGGACGCAGATAAACGCAGATAATTAAGATTTAATAAAAAATAAATAAAATAATCTGTGTAAATCCGCAAAAATCTGCGTCCTAATTTAAAAGAGAGGAGAGAAAAATGGCTAAAAAAGACGACGTTAAGGACAGAGGGCTGGAATTAGCGGCCCTGGAGGAGGATATCGCCCGGCGGCAGAGCGAGGTAGAGGAACGGGAGCGGGACTTGCAGGAAGAAGAGGAAAAGGTCGAGACAAAAAAGAGCGCCCTGGACGATAGGGAGATAATGCTCAAAGATCACCTGGATCAGATCGAGGTACGGGAAAAGGCGCTGGATGAAAAGGTCGGGGAAATCCAACCGGTCCTGTCCCCCGCGCCGGCCAGAAAGCGATTGAGGTTCAAGTGTATCAAGAAATGCCATCATGTTGTCAGCCCCAAAAGACCGGCAACCCGCAGGGTATATATTCCGGGTGATGATTTCTTTGCATTCGAGGGCGATGAGGTCCCACATCATTTCAAGCTGATCCGGGACGAGATGGACGAGCTCGAGGCCGGCAAGAAGATAGATGAGGAGAATCAAAAGTATCTTCCTCCGTTTCTGGCAAGCAAAGAGGCAATGACTCACGGCGCGTAAAGATATGAAAGGAGAGGAGACCACTATGGCCACAAAGAAAAAGAAGGAGCCGCCTATGCTGCGCCTCGAATTCCCGAAAGGGTCGGGTGTAGAGCCAAAAGGGTTTGACAAGGTGACTATTGACGGCAAGGTAAGGGTTGTCCTGGAAGGGACCGTAAAGGTCATCAGTAAAGACGAATATGAATGGAATGACGGGAAAAATTTATCGGTAAAATTATCAAAATGCAATATCGAGCCTGTAGGTCAGGCTGCGAACTCCGCCGATGCGATCTATCCCAAAATGAAAAAAAGCAAAGGGTAAAAAATGGCCTCAGCCAAAGAGATATGCAACATGGCTCTTGTTAGGATCGGAGGGGGACTGATCACGGATACCGTCGACCCGCCTAACCTGACCGGTGATGATGAGCCGAGCCGGCTTTCCAACCTGTTCTATGAACAGAAGCGGGATGAGGTCCTGGAGATGTTCCCCTGGCGGTTTGCCAAGCGCCGCATCAACCTGGATGTCGAGGACCAAATTAAGGATATTACCGGGGCCACCCAGGCTAATCCCGTTGTCATCACATGCGCTTCACACGGCTTTACCGATTACCGCCACGTTTACATTTACGATGTGGAGGGTATGACCGATCTAAACACCGTCACCTATCGCATCGCCAGCGTGGCCACAGATACTTTTGAGCTTTTAGGTGTGGACGGGGCCGGGTTTGGAGCCTATACATCGGGCGGCAAGGTGAGGCTCAGACCGCCCTTTGAGTTTGAGTATGCATTCAGCCTGCCAACCGATTTTTTGAAGGACTGGAAACTCTATGGCAGCGATGCCGATTATGACATCGAGGAGAAGTATCTGCTCATCAGCGATGACGAGATTGATCTGGAATATATTGCACAGATAACGGATACGACCAAATTCAGCCCGCTCTTTATTAGGATTCTTTACCTCACCCTGGCCTATGTGTTCGCGCAAAAGTTGGCAGACTCAAAGACCCTGACCCTCCAGGTCGGCAATGAGCTCAATAAGGCTATCTTTAATGTGATGGCCATCGAGGCGCGGAAAGGCAAACAGGTTGATGAGAGAGAGCTTAACAGCTGGCAGACGGCGGGAAGAAGTTAATGAAAAAAAGAAATATCATCTTATTAATCATATCTTTTCTGGCTTTTTGCTCCCCGCTTTTTGCTCCACGCTCCCATGCTCTTAGCACCCATATCATCATAACCAATTTTACTGCAGGCGAGATATCTCCGCTGATGGCGGGCCGCACTGATATGGCAAAATATCAGAGCGGCTGTATTGAGCTGGAGAATTTTTTTGTGTACCCGCAAGGCCCGGTAACGGTCAGGCCGGGCTTTCAATACATTGCAGAGACAAAGACTTCGGCAAAGCAGGCCCGCCTTATCCCCTTTAAATTCAGCACGGAACAGGCCTATGTTTTAGAGTTTGGCGATCAGTATATCCGTTTTTTCGCGGACCAGGGCCAGGTCCTGTGGGAGAGTGGCGGCAGCCCCTATGAGATTGTATCGCCATACGGAGATGAGGATTTAGACGATCTGAAATACTGCCAGTCGGCAGATGTGATGTATCTGACCCATCCGGATCATGACGTCTATATTATGGAGAGAAGCGGGCATACCAACTTTGCAATTACCTCGATAAGCGGGGCCAGCGCATTTACATCCGATCCCTTTACCGGGGTGAACGATTACCCCTCGTGCTGCACGTTTCATGAAAATCGCCTGATATTTGCCAATACCAATGCGGAGCCAAACACGGCATGGCTTTCCAAATCAGGGGATTTTACCGATTTTACCACCGGTGTGGCGGATGACGACGCCATCATCATGACCCTGGCATCAGACCAGGTTAATGCCATCCAGTGGCTGGTACCGTCCATTTATTTGACCCTGGGCACGACGGCCGGCGAATGGCGGATCAGCGCCACGGATCCGGACGACCCTATTACCCCGACAAATATCACGGCCAAACGGGAATTAGTATACGGGTCCTATGACCGGATGGCGGTCCATATCGGTAAGGATATCCTGTTTATACAGGGGGCCAGGCGAAAGATCAGAAAACTGGCCTATAACTGGGAGAGCGCCGGGTATGTAGCGCCGGACATGAACGTCCTGGCGGAGCATATCACGGAGAGCGGCGTATCAGAGCTGGTATATCAGCAGAACCCTTTCAGCACGCTATGGGCCACCCGGGCGGATGGCGTGCTCCCTGCCTTGACCTATCTTCCGGAGCATGAGGTCTTTGCCTGGCACCGGCATACCACGCAAGGCTATTTTGAGAGCGCAGCAGTTATTCCCGGAGATATGCAAGATGATCTTTATGTTATTACCCGCCGGGAGATCGACAGCGCGGTAAGCCGCTTTGTGGAGGTCCTGGGACCGCAATTTACATCCGAATCATTAGCCGACGCCATACAACTGGATAGCTCTATCAGCTATGAGGGAGCCCCTGCAACTGTTTTGAGCGGGGCCACCCACCTGAGGAACATGCCGGTTTATGCCCTGGCGGGCGGTGAAGTGGTATCCGGGATCACGGTCGATGGATCGGGCGGGGTGACAATACCGGATGCGGCATCGACTGTCCATATAGGGCTGCCCTATACCGCTACGCTAAAGACCATGAGATTGGAGGCGCCCGCAGAGGACGGCGGCACGTCCCAGGGCAGGATAAAGCGGATATCAAAGGCGATACTTCGGCTTTATAAGACAAAGAATTTTCAGGCAGGTCCGGACGCGGATAATCTCCTGGAGGTGGAGACCGAAAGCGGCACCACCAATCTTTTTACAGGAGATGCGGAGATACACTATCCGGGAGGGTACGAAAAAGATGCCCACATCACCGTGGTCCAGGATGATCCATTACCCCTAACCATCCTGTCTATTGTGGTGAAGGCCACAACCGGGGATTAAGGTCAGATGTCAGATGTCAGATGTCAGATGTCGGATGTCAGGGGAGATTCGAGGTAGAGAAATGAGCGGCTTTGAAATATTTATAGTCATTGCGACGATCCTCAGCGCTGCTACGACTGCATACAGCCAGGTCCAGCAGGGAAAGGCACAGCAAGAGGCAGGCGAATATAACGCGCTTGTGGCCGAGAACCAGGCCGAGTGGGCGGAGTATAACGCAAAGCGTGAGGCGGATTACGCAGGACAGCAGGCCGAGTTCGCAGAGTATAATGCAGCCGTGGCCATGACAGAGGCCGAAGAGGAGGCAAAGGAAAAAGGCGAAGAGGGCCGCCGGCTGATAGCCGCACAAAAGGCGAGGTACGGAAAGGCGGGTATTCTCCTGGAGGGGACCCCAATAGATGTCCTGGCCCAGACCATGATGGAGGTGGATAACGATCGCTTGGGAATACTACACCGGGGTGAGACAGAGGCATATAATTGGAAATACAAGGCCTGGCAGTCCCGGACAGGGGCGGATACCGCCGCCATCGAGGGGGCAAGCACATCGGACGTTTTACGCTCCGGGGCGGCCTTAAACAGGATGAAGGGCGCACAGGCGGGACGGACTGGAGCATACCAGGCAGGGACCACGATACTTACAGGGGCGTCAAAGGTAGCTGAAATTAAATACGGATCCTTATTGAAAGATAGATAAGCTATGCCAATAATACCGCAATATAGAAGGGATAAGGTCAGCCTGGGCAGGTTGGAGGGCGGGCCGGTTACTATTCCCCGGATACCGCCTGCTATCCATGCAGAGGCGGCCTCTTTTTCGTCGGGCGGAGGTCAGGCGGCCGGCGAGTTGAGCAAGGTAGCAGACATTGCGGGTGCACTGGCCGAGAAGTGGCACAAGGCCGAACAGGTTACGGAGTTAGGCAATATCGAGATCGAGACCCTAAAAACGAAAACGGATTTTGAGAAGGGTTTGGCAACCAGGAACGATTATAAGAACTTTGAGACCGACTGGGATGGGTTGATAGAGGGTATACGGAAGGGCTACGAGGAAAGGGATCTGGATCCGGTCGTGCTTCAGGCCTTGACCAACGACCTGGCCAAGATGCGCATGGAAGGTGGCGTCAAGATCGCAGGAATTGCCAGAAAAAAGGCGGTCGATTTTGGTAAGGCCAGTTATTTTAATATCAAAAATAGCCTTGAAAAACTTTATGGCGGCGCGGATGAGGGGGAGCGTGAGGATATTATTAGACGCTTTAAGATAGTCACTGCCGAAAACTTAGAAACCGGACACCTTAAGGCCGAGGAGGCGGCGAAAAGCCTCACCGAGTTTATGACCAGGACGGAGAAGATCAGGGCAGAGCAGGATTTGAGGAGAGATCCTGAAGGGTTTAATCCGGATAATTATCCCCTTATAAAACCCTTAGACAAGGTTCAACTGGGTGATCATGCCCTTAGACTTCACCAGGCCAACCTTAAACAACAGATCAAACAGCAGGAGGATGCTGAGAAAGAGATAGAAAACATCAGGAAAAAGCTTATTGAGGGCAGCGATTACCAGGCATATCAGGATTATTACGGCAAAAAGTTGACCTTTGAAAGACTTGAAGAGATAGCCAGCGCAAGGGAGATCAGCGAGGGAACTTACAGAAATATAAGGGATAAGATGGAGAAACCCGAAAAGGCTACCCAGGAAAATAATCCGATAGTCCTTGCGGAGATTCAAGAGGAGATCGAAAAAGGAAGGGATGCACGTCCGCTCCTTCAGGCCGCTCTTCAAAACGGTGAAATAAAGGATCAGACTTACAGCACAATGATAGGGCAGGTTGCGAAAGGGGAATATAAAGAGGCTGTCTCTTTTGTCGCCCGCGCCCTAAAGCCCTCTGAGGCCGACAGATGGAGTCAGGACAAACACCTCAAATATGCCGAGGCTATGGACAGGTTTAACACCCTGATCGATACCGGCATTGAGCCAATAGATGCCGCAAAAACCGTAGTGAATTCCTATACCTCAGATCTGCGCCGATCGATTCAGGGGTTAAGGAGACCTATGTTCCTGAAGGGGAAAAAGAATAACCTTAATGATCTTGTTACAGCGGAGGAGGCCTCCTCTCAGGCATATCTCAGGAAAGAGATCTCAGAGACGGCATATCTTGATGAGCTGCAGCTTATAGACCAGTTGAAGGAGATCGTATCGGCCTGGGAGAACACTGACGAGCAGGCAAAGGAGGAGTACGAAAAACGTAAGGTTAAATAAATGGATGATGAACTTAGAGAGCAGATAGATGATGTGAGTGGTGCCTACCTTGAAAACCGGCAGGTCAGTCATGAATTTCATTCTCCGGCCGTCCAGGCGCTATTCAGACATGGGGATAAGGTATCACAGTCCCCGGTCCCGGGGGAGTCGGAAAAGACCGGATCAACTCCTGGCGATCAGGAGACGAAAAGGCAAGAATTTATAGATCAGCAAAAAACATCGGGAAAAACAGACGAGGATATCGAGGCCATGATGGGCGGGCTTGAAGAACCCTGGATCGACCCGACAGCGGCCGCCGCCGCCGGCTTTGGCGGGGGAGGGATGGCTGCCTGGAACGCCGGTATAAAATTAATGCCCTCTCTGGCCAGAGCGGTTGCCTCGGCAGGCGTTGCCTCCCTGGCGGACTACCCTTTAGGTATAGCCACCCAGGGAGTGGGTGAGAAATACCCTAAACTTGCGATGCCCTTTAATGTGTTGGTCGGGATGGTCTCCGGGATGAGCGTAGAGAATTTTTTCGAGAAAAGCATCATCAAGGCGTTTTCAAAAAAAGGCGTTCAACCATCCGGCCATCTTGTCCGTGATTCTGTTGAACGGGTCAAGGCCAACCTGCAATCAGAGAAATATGACGATGAACTTACAGCCGCTGTGGTCAGAGATGTTAATGCGGAATACGGAAAGCATTTGCAAAAAGTTGGTGATAATGATATAATCCCTTCTGTGACTAAAAAGCCGGGTAAGGCCGACATACCCACCGTAGAACCCGGAAAGGCCGTTGGTGGGATTGTATCAGAACTGAATAAAACGGCGAAGGAATACAACTTAAAAGACTTAAAGCTGAAGAGCAATATTACTGAAACACCTAAGCCGCTTAATAGTGTTATTGATAATGAAAAATTATTTAATGATTATCCTACCTTAAAAGATATAGATATATCCTACAAGGTTAAGGAGGGAGTTGAAGGGGTATTCTCGGAAGACTTAAAACATATCTATATATCACCCGAACTATCTATTGAAGACCAAATCAAAGCAATCAAACATGAAATAGCGCACGCCATTCAAGGCGAAAAGGGGACATTACCAACAAGTCTTTACAAGGGAATAGATAAAGATTTTATTGATTACCTCTCTGATCCCTCTGAGGTCCTTGCCAGGAGTATAGAATTAAACGAGGAAATTCCAGAAATTTTTAATGAGGTCTTCAGGCTAAGAGAGCAATCCATTAGTGGAAAAGGCGAAATTGAACCCCTTAAGATTAAGGGAATCAAGAAAGCTAAAAAGACCAAAGTATTACCGGGAGGCAAGGATGTCTATATCGAAGGTTGGCAAACGAGACGCCTTCTAAACGAATTAAAACCAAGCGATCCTAAGCCCGTTAGTGTTGAAGTAGAGACATTACGCCTTGATTTTGGCAAAGGGAATGGAATAATCGCCGCTGAAATTTTAAATAAAAGCGGTTTAGATGGTGTTAGTAGTATAGCCCCATTTACCGCAGATGTGCCGATAACAGACAAAAACATATCAAAATTAAAAGATTTATTCCAAAATCATACAGATAAAAAATTATCACTCCCTAAACCCTCCCGCCCCCCGTTGGAGGGGGGGCAAATCCCGCCTAAGGCTATCCCCCCTGCTCATCGTGTGGCCGAGGGATCCCCGGAATATCAGGCTGAACTTGAAGCTCGCCTAACAGATGTCTTAGGTGATTCCAGCAAGCCCCTTGTAGAGCTGGCCGCTGAAACAGAGAAAAGGGCTCCTCTCTTTCTTCAGGCCAATATCCAGGATCTTCCCGAAAAAGCAATCAATATAAATTTCGCTAACATCAAGTCATCCGATGATGTCACAGAGGCTATAGCCAAGACCGCCGATATTTTTTCGCCCGGCATCGAGGCTGCCCGGCGGGGGAAGATCTCAAACGAGGAGACCGAGAAGCTGGCAGACCTTCTTGGAATGGATGTCAAGACCCTGCTAAAACGCCGCAAGGGCGAGGCCTTTAATGCCGAGCAGGCCACCGCTGCCCGAAGTATTCTCGTTTCATCCGCAGAGCACCTCGTGGAACTTTCAAAAAAAGCATCGAGAATCGATGTAGACGATATCAACAGGCTTGAATTTATCAAACATCTCAATGTCCATTACGCCATTCAGGCCCAGGTCTCCGGTATGACTGCCGAGGCAGGCAGGGCGCTTCAGGCTTTCGGTATAAAGGTGGCCGGCGTGAAAGGCCAGACAAAGGCCATCAAGGAACTCCTTGAAAATCTTCCCGGTCGTATGTCCACCGAGAAGATAGCCGAAATGGTCTCTCAATTAGATACGGTCGAGGGGGTAAATACCTTTGCACGTCAGGCCCGCCGTGCCACTACCTTTGATATGTTTCTTGAGGCATGGATAAACGGCCTGCTTTCCGGTCCACAGACCCATGCAACCAATATCCTTTCCAATACCCTGTTCGCCGTGTGGCAGGTCCCTGAGCGTTTCCTGGCTGCAGGAATAGGTAGCCTTACGGGATCAAGGGCCATCAAGGCCGAGGAGGCGTTAAGCCAGGCATTCGGGCTTATGGAGGGCCTGAAGGACGGATTCAAATTAGCCGCTAAAGCCCTCCGCACCGGCGAGCCCGCCGACCAACTGACCAAGATAGAGACCAGGGCGCACCGTGCCATTACGGCAGAGAATTTCAGGGAGACTCTTCCGGGCAGGCTATTAAAGAAGATCAGCCCTAATGCCCTGGAACAGGGCGGGGTGATCGCCCGTGGCGTTGACCTTATGGGTGAAGTAGTCCGGGTGCCGGGAAGGTTCCTGGTGGCCGAGGATGAGCTCTTTAAGGCCACGGGCTATAAGACGGAACTCCACGCCAGGGCAAAGCGCCAGGCCATTGATGAGGGCCTGAAGGACGAAAAAATGGCGAAACGGATTCAGGAGATCATTCAAAACCCCGAAGAGGTCGCCCCTGACATCCATATGGCCGCTGTGGATGCCGGCAGATACCAGACCTTTACCCAGCCATTAGGCGAAATAGGTAAGAAATATCAGGGTATTTTATCTCAAGTTCCTGTTCTCAGGCTGATTACCCCTTTTGTGAGAACGCCAATAAACATCATGAAGGCAGGTTTTGAGCGGACCCCCCTTGCCGTTGCATCAAAAAGATTCTGGTCCGAAATCGGAGTGGGCGGTGCTCGCAGGGATCTGGCCCTGGCCAGGGTCTCTCTGGGATCCACGGTCATGATGTCAACGGGATATCTGGCTGCCCAGGGGCTTATTACGGGCGGTGGACCGTCAGATCCGGCGATGCAGGCCGCCATGCGCAGGACCGGATGGCAACCTTATTCCTTAAAGATCGGTGATACCTATATTTCCTTCAACCGCCTTGAGCCACTGGGGATTCTCTTAGGCGCGGCAGCCGATTTTACTGAGATATCGGGTCTGGCAGGTGAAGAAATGCAGCCGGAGTTAGATAAGCTTGCCGCCGCGATCTCCCTGGCCTTGTCAAAAAATGTAACGAGCAAGACATGGATGAGGGGGGTTGCCGAGGCTATGGAGGCCGTAAATCATGCCGACCGGTATGGACAAAAATATATCCAAAACCTTTCCCGCTCAATGGTCCCCGCTATATCGGGTCAGATAGAGCGCACCGTGGATCCGGAGATGGAGGCGGTCTACAGCATAATCGATGCCCTGAAATCTCGAATACCAGGTCTGTCCTCTGTTCTACCTCCCCGGCGGGATCTGTGGGGCGAGCCTATTACGACAGCTTACAGCAAGGATCGCGGCTGGATTGAAATGGCCTATAGCGCCCTCTCTCCGTTCTATATCTCAAAGGCAAAGGATTCGCCTATCGATAGGGAATTGATCCGGCTCAGACTGCCTATTGCAAAACCGGAAAAGGTTATGAGCTTTGAAGGCGTGGCCCTGAATCTGACGCCCCATGAATATGACCGGTTTCTGGTGCTCATGAACACCCTGCCCCTGAATTCAACCGGAAATACCCTGAAGGGCAGTCTGGATGCCATGGTGGAAAATGACCTGCAATACAGATCTGCAAATCCGGACATGAAAGAGGTCATGATAAAGCGCCTCAGGAATGAGGCAAAAGCTCTATCCAATGGCAGGTTACTTGAGGAGTCGCCCCAACTGCGAAGGGTGGTTGATTACGGGCATAGGAAAAAACAGATGGAAGGCGCAAAGCAATGAGACCCTAAGATAAAAGGAGAACGAGTTATGGCTAAGAAAACGTGTCCCGGGAGCAAGATAAAAAGTAAGGGAAAAGGTAAGGGGCTTGGAAAGGGTAAAGGCAAAGGCCCTATTGGGGTTCCGAAGAGATAAATTTAAAGATTACAGGGATTTTATAAAAGGAGTAAAGCCATGAAACGGATATTTTCGATTTTATTGATGGCAGCAGGCATCCTGGCCTTATCGGTCCAGGTCCAGGCCGGGACAAAGAAATGGGTTTTTACCCTAATGACTGTGC
>Ga0307928_10004728_pt1 | contig 10306 bp, 23 predicted proteins | sample AceLakmetagen232_FD_201815 | JGI IMG/M metagenome (GOLD analysis project Ga0307928, IMG submission 201815) | Saline water microbial communities from Ace Lake, Antarctica - #232 | ecosystem: Environmental > Aquatic > Non-marine Saline and Alkaline > Saline | place: Antarctica: Ace Lake...
CAATAAGTGATTTTATTAGTGGTGTAGCTGATTTCTGGAAACATCCAATAAGGAATTATAAGGAAATAGTTGAAGCATCACCATATTTCAAGACAAGATTTGAAGCAGGATTTGAAAGAGATATAAAACTTGCAATGAAAACAACATGGGCAAAGACATTAACTAAAACAGGAAATGTAACAGATTGGTTTATGGCAGTGATAAGAGCAGGAGATAAGTTTGCAGTAATGCAAGGTGGATGGGCAAAGTATAAGAGTGAGTCAGATAATGGTAAGAGTAAAAAAGATGCAATATTAGCAGCAGAGATAGCAACGAAAAGAACTCAACCAAGTTTTGATATAGAAACATTATCGCCACTTCAGAAAGGAGGATCATGGATGAAACTATTTACAATGTTTCAGAATCAACCAAATAAATATTTTAGGATCATAGCAAATAATGCTAGAAATATGAGATTCGGTCGACAATCAAAAGGCAAAGGAATATTTAATATCTTATTAGCTTGGGTTATTCTACCAGCTTTATTTCAACTTATGGCAGATGCATTTAGGTTTGATAAAGAACATCAAATAAGATCTGCAGTACTTGGACCAATAAACGACCTATTAGTAGTAGGACAATTGATCCAATCTGGATATGGATGGATCATCGGAGAACCATTTCCAGCAGAGGCAAGTCCTGTTTTCAGCACATTAAGAGATATGGAATATGCAGTAAGTAAAACAGTTGGAATAGTAAATGATGGAAGAGATCCAGGCGAAGAAATAGATGTGGAAGATCTAATAAAAGCTATTGAGTATTATGCCAAAGCTACAGGACAAGTAACTGGTTTCCCAACTCCTCATGCAATACAGATTGAAAAAGCAATAAGAGCAGGAGAACCATTACAATTAATATTTAGTCCCTATTCATTAGGAGAAACAGGTAAAAAAGAGTCGACAAAGAAAAGTGGAGTACCTACGATTACAATACCAAAGATAAAGGTACCAAAAATTAATGTACCTAAAATAAAGGTACCTACATTCTAAGATGACTGATTTGTTAATTTACTTATTGATATTTGGAATAGTGTTTCCGATAACATATAAGATAATCAGTGAATCTGGATACTAACATATGGAACAAGAAATTCTATTACAAATATTAAGGCAAGCAGGACCAACAGCTTTAGTGGCAATAATAGCAATTAGAGCTTTGACCAAGAAAGCCAACAATAATGGGGTTGGAGAAATTAAGAAAGCAATTTCAAATCTTCAAGACAATCACTTATCTGATGTTAAGCATTTGATAGAAAAAGTTGATGAAAAATTAGAGAAAATGGATGACAAGAGTGACAAAATAATTCAACTTCTTATTAGAATAGAAGCAAAAATGAACCACAATGGATAATGAATCTTCTCTTTATAAAAAATCTTGTGATAATTGTTTGTTTTATGATTATAGAAGATGTAATCTGGTTTTTAATTGGAAGATATACTAAATTAAAACTTAAATTTATACTGCCAATACTCTTGACAATGGCAACTGTATTGGCGATAATAATAACATGAACATAGAAGAAAAATTAAGTTTAGGAGATCGTTTTAATAGTGCATTAATAACAATAGGTATTTTGGGAATACAGAGAAGCTATATAAAAATGCAAAGAACTATTATATCTTTTGGACAAGTTAAATCAGCTCTCATAGATGTTGGCATAAATATCCCTACATCTCAATTAGATACAACTTATAAAACAACTAATGCAAAAAATTGGTTTAGAATAATAAAAGTTGTATCATTTATAGTAAGGTTTTTCAAATGGACAAGAGAAACAAATGATTGTGATAATAGGGCGCATGCAATAACTGTTTTATGTGGATGGTTATTTGGGGTAACTACTTGTGGCGCAGCTTACAATAAAAGATTTAATCTTTCTAAAGGAACAAGTGTCTTACATTATGCAAATCTATTTATTGATGATAAGAACAAAGTATATTTATATGACGCAGATAATCATGGTATGATAGTAGAATTAACAAAAGAAAAACCATTTACAATGGGTGTTTGTAATTACGAATTTAGATCAGCGAAGTTTTTTTAAAAGGCCGAAACTAAATTAAAAAAAATATGTCTCAAACAAAAAATAGGTTTGATAAAGAGTCATTAATAAAAGTGTTAAAAGGTGCTGGAATATCAGGAGGTGCAGTTGCTTTATTGTATTTATTGCAATGGGCAACAACTTTAGATTTTGGAGCATTTACTCCAATGGCCGTAGCATTATTAGCAATTTTTATTAATACAGTGAAAGAGTTTAAAAAAGGAATAAAGGTCTAAAGTAAATAATTAAAAACCATGTTTGCATATCAAGAAGAAACCCCAGAAGAAGAAACTGAAGAAACTCCTGAAGAAGAACCACAACCAGAAGAAGAACCAGAAATATAAAAGATTTAATAAAATGGCGAAGAAATACGAAAGTAGTTTGGAGAGTAATACAAAATTGAACTTATAATTAGAAAAATCTAAAAAGTCAATGGTTTTAATTTAATGAACTCACAATAAAAACTACTAAACGGTTTCCTGGCTCCCAAAACAAAACCCACTACTTAACGGTGGGTTTTTGGGTTTATGGCTTGGCAGGGCTTGACAAGATTTGCGAATGGGTATATAATGGAAGTATAAAATAAAACTGTGGAAAATTCAAATATGGAAAATCCAAAACAAAAAATAGAAAGAGCTAAAAGAAACAAGGAAATAATTAAATTATATCCTGATTTAACATTTAGACAAATCGGTAAAGAGAAAGGTATTAGTCACGAAAGAGTAAGACAGATTATTAAGAATTCAAAAATAGATCGGCTGATTGAAGAAGCACAAGAAAAATAAAATACATCCTTATTCCTTATTCCTGGGAATATAGAAATCTCCGACAAATGACTGAAGCTATATTAACTGGAGTATCAAATCTAATTTCTGGGAATAAGGCATAGGGATGTATACAAAGGTCGAAAAATAAAAAAGATTAAATAACATGATTACAAGAAAACAAATCTTAATAGATCAATTGGTAACTGATTTAACAGATCATGTAAATGACGAAGGACAAGAAAAAGAGATTGAGAGGATTTTAGATAAAGTAGCAGAACTCAAAGATATAATAGACGAAGAAGTTAGGGAAGTTGAGAAAGATATGGATGAAGAAGATGTTAAAGAAGAAGAACTTTAATAATATGGCAAACATTATTAAAAAAACTACATACGAGATAGACAAGCCAATGCAAATGGCCAAGATGGCAACACTCTTAAAGTCTCACATACTTAAACATGAACTTTCAGTGAATATTGTTAACAAGAATTATGTGATGGTTGAAGGATGGCAATTTGCCGGAGGGATGATGGGACTCTTTCCAAGAATAGTGAAAGTAGAGAATCTTGGAAAAGACAAATGGATGGCACAAGCAGAGATCGTTAATCAAAAAACAGATAAGGTAGTAAGCTCTGGATATGCCATCTGTTCAAAAGAAGAATCAAAAAAGAGTGGCTTTGACGAATATGCAATTCTTTCTATGGCACAAACAAGAGCTATAGGAAAAGCATTTAGAAACCTGATCGGATGGGTAATGAAAATGACAGGATATGAATCAACTCCAGCAGAAGAAATGAAAGTGAACGGAAAGGCAAAGACAACTGAAGAAAAAGTTGTAGAGAATAAGGCCGGAGCAATGCTAGCAAGTGAAGCAGATAAAGAAAGGATCAGAAAAGTTGCTTCAGAGATTGGGATCAAGAAAGTTAATGGACTAGAGGGAATAACAAAGGTCGTTGCAAGTAGAATTCTCCTTAGATTAATGGAGAAGAAAGCTAAAAAGTAACTGGGTTGCTCTCAGGGGGGCGACAGAGGAATTAGAGGCAACTCAGTATTCCTCCAAAAGAGGGTTGCCTCCCTGAGACAGCGAAATAAAATGGAAACAATAAAGTTATACGGAGGGAAAATAACAATATCATTTGATGAGGCAAGACATAGATTCTTCGATTCAAATGGTAAAAGCGTAAAAGGGGTAACATCATACACTTCAACAATAGATAAACCAGCACTAATCAATTGGGCAGTAAAGATGATGGGAATATATCTTCAGAAGAACTGGGATGTTGGAAAGATTAAAACAGAAGCTGATAAAAACAGATTGATAGAAATAGCTAAGAGCCAATGGAGAACTATTAAAGAAGAGGCAGCAGAAAAAGGAAAGGAAGCTCATGCTTGGGCTGAAGAATGGACCAAAGGCAATAAACCTAAACAACCAGACGATTTAGAAGTAAGGAACGCTGTGATCGCATTCTTAGACTGGTTCAAACAATCTGAAGTTAAGATCACATCATCAGAAAGGTTTATCTACAGCAAGAAATATAACTATGCAGGAATAATGGACTGGGAGGGAAAGAAAGGCAAGGCGCTGGTTATAGGAGATTACAAAACAAGTAGTGGAATATATCCAGAGATGAGATTACAACTAGCACTCTACTGGAATGCCAGGGAAGAAGAAACTGGAAAGAAATATGAAGAAGGATATATAATCCAATTCGGAAAACAGACAGGAGAGTTCAACCAACTAGTGATCCCAAGGAAAGAATATCTAAAGGATCTAAAAGCAGCACTAGCATGCTTACCACTTAAAAATAGATTGGATGAGTTAAAATATGTCAAATACTAAATTCTTATTTAAGTTAAGAGTTGAAAGTAAATCAGAACCAGGAAAGTATTACATTATGGAGGTACATACTGATGGAACAATATTATGCTGTAAGGAAGAAAACCCACAAGAAGGCTGTATGGCATACGAGATGAAGCAAGTAAAAGCATGTAGACACCAGAAAGCTGTGATCATAAACTTAAAAGAGTTAGTTAAAAGGATGGAAATTAAGTATAAAGATGAAGCTGGGGAGAAGTTAGTTGACTGATCTCCCCAGAAAAGGGAAAATATAGATAATAAAATAATGGAAGGACCACAATATACTACAATACTTTATAGGGTTAAAAGGAAATTAAAACTATCTGCTAATGAATATCTTATAGCTGATAGTATTGATAAACTTTCTAATAATTCAAAGTTTCAATGGTGCGAGATGACTAGAGAAGGCCTTGCTGATTTTCAAGGAATATCAAGACGATCTGTTATTTCAATAATCCAAAAATTAGAAGATAAGGGATTAGTTGAGATAAATGACAATACAAGAGGACTAAGAACTACTAATAAATGGATAGATAATGTTGTTCTAGAAAAGAGTGCAAAAATTGCACAAGGTGTGAAGAAACTGCACTCTAAGAGTGAAGAAACTTCACTCCCTACATATAGTAATAATAAAAAGAATAACATTTTTCCTTATAAAAAAGAGAAGAAACCATTTTATGATGATATGGAAATGCGTTTTTCTAGAGGTAAGTGGTGGGTTCTTCCTAAAGATGGGTCTTCATGGTTAGAGTTCGCAGGTAAAGAAAAAGATATAGTTTGGAAATAATAAAGTAAAGTAAATAATCAACTAAAAATGAACAAAGAAATTATCATAACAAAAGAGATAGAACCATTAAAGGATGCAAAGCTAACTGAAGTATCATTAGAAATAAAACCAGGAACAGAATTTGAAACATGGGAGCAGATCGGATCAGCATTAAAGAAAATAAGGAAATCAAATCTTTGGTGGTTAGCAGATTGGCTAAACTTTGGAGAAAGAAAATATGGGGAAATGTATTCCCAAGCATTAGAAGATACTGATTATGATTACAAGACACTGGCTCATTTAAAGCAAACAGGCGATAAGATTGAAATTGACCGTCGACGGTCAAATCTAAGCTTCTCACATCACACCGAAGTTAAGGGAATGGAACCAAAGGACCAAGTGAAATGGCTAGGAAAGGCAGAAGAAGAAGGATGGGATCTACATGAATTTAGAAAACAGATTAAAGGAAATAAAAAAGAAATTAAAGATGTCGAGTGTGAACACGAGAAAGTACGATGCTTAAAATGTGGGGAGACCCTCACAAAAGAAGAATTATGTACTGGAATAAAACAACCAGGAAGTACCAAGAATTTGTAGAGATAGATATAAGAGAACCGATTTATGATAATTATATTGGGATTTATGATAGAAAGATTTTTGAGGCCATAAAAAAGAAAATACCATTAAGAATAAGAATACCACAGGGAGTAGGAATCCACGATCCAAAAGAATGGCTTAAAACCGGAGACAGAATGGAAAAGGTAATGCTCCGGCCAGATGAACCAATGATCCTATGGTGCAATTATGTAAAAGTCGAAGAACAAAAACCTCCTGAAACAGATGAAGAGAAAATGGAAAAATTAGCAAAAACAGGAGTATTTGGATAAATAAAAGTATGATAAATAAAAACATGAAAACAAAGGCATTGATTACTATCACAAATGGTGGAGCAATAAAATTGACTAAAAAACGAAAAGACCTTCAAGTAGAATTTCAAAAGGAGATAGAAAAATTAGCTTCTGGAAAGTATAAAGGAGTACCAATGCTTTTTATGCACAACATAACACTTAAGTCAATAAGAATTAAGAAAACAGAGTCAATGTTTCATCTTAAAGAAGATGATAGTGCATATATTATTACCTTCTGTAGTTTTAAGAATGGAGGATTAAAATATCCAGTAATAAAACAAAAATTATGACAGAAAAACAAAAGGACATATTGTGGTGGACATTAATAATAACTCTTATAGTGTTTCTTGTTAGTGCATTTGTTTGGGTCTTTAACGATATGATTCATAGAGCAAATGAGGTGCAAGTAGAAGATAGATCTTCGCTATATTTAAAAGATAGAGGTGGAATCTTTGAAATAGCTCCTTATGTTATTAGTGAAAACTATTTAATAGCAATGGTTGCAGTAGATATAAGCACAGACCTGAAAGCCAGTTCAATAATGTTCAAAGAAAGCAGTGATGTACATGAGAAGTGGGGAGATATTGATTATCCTTATCCGGCCTATGGGATCGCACAATTCCAGAATCGCACATTTGATTGGTTAGCATCAATGTCCGGAAGAACTGATCTTGTTTGGGAGAATAAGCAGGATCAGATATGGTTATTGAAATGGGCGTTAAAAAATAATTATGGCTATTTGTGGAGTACGTTTTAAAACAAATTAAAGATGTAGAAATATATTAATATGAGAACTATTAAATTTCGTGCTTGGGATAAAGAAACAAAACAAATGTGTATTGTTCAATATCTTACCACTGATTTACATATTTGTCAGATATGGAATGGGAAGAATGGAGATATGCCAGATGACGAAAACGAGGGAATAATGGTAAGAGATTGGAACGAGGTAGAACTTATGCAATACACAGGACTAAAAGACAATACTCATTGGTCGCAATTAACTAAGCAAGAGAAACAGGACTGGATTTCAAAAGGTGAAACAAACCAGACTTGGAAAGGCAAGGAAGTCTATGAAGGAGATATAGTGAGAGCCACAATAAGAGGAGAAACTTTTATTACTAAACAAGGAATTATAAAGTGGAGTGATTATTTGAAAGCACTTGTTGTTAATATATTTGGTGAACATATTGATGATAGCAACACGATTGGTATATTTTATGAATTAGAAGTAATCGGAAATAAGTGGGAGAATCCAGAACTAATATGAAATTATTTTTTGTAAAAGGAATAGAGGAATATGATGAGGAAGATCCAATTTTAGTTTTAGCAGATAATAAAGAAGAAGCTGAAAAACTATCAGAAGGAGAACCAAATAGATATGGAGGTTATACATATCCAGAAATTGTATTTGAAGATAATTCTCCAAGAGCAACAAGAGGAAAAGCAGGAGTAGGATATGAACTTAAAAAGGGAATAATCTGGAAACAATATAATGCTGGATAAAAATTACCAGTAAAAATATGGAAAAAGTAATAAACGAATACAAAATAAAGATAGACAGGAATTTCCAAGTAAATAAACTTAGTAAGGGAGAATATGAAAACATAGACAAGTTCTTTTTTGTAGATATTAAACATTTTGGAGGTGGAATAAGTTTTGCAGAAAAGGCAACTGGACACTATGGGCGAGATATGAGAAAGGTTCTAAGGAGAATTAAAGAAGAATTGCACTTATGCTAAAAAAAGAAATAAAACAATTACATAAAGAGTTTGGGATACACTTCAAAAATAGTCCAGATGAGTTAAAGTTTTTAGAAACATTTATTGACGAGCTTATTGAAAACAAATTAAAAGGCTCTGGCGAAACAATAAGCCAACCTAAAAAAACAATGAGATTCAAAATAAAAGACGAAGGAAAAGAACCAAAAGAAGAAATAGTGGAATTATATTTAGGAAGAGAGAGAGACGAAGTTAGCTTATTTGCAAGAAACCAAGAAGATGAAAAAGCACTTATAATTTTTAGAGATGGAAAGTTTAGAAGAGTTATGTATGCAGAAATAGATGGAATTGAAACAGACAAAGAAGGCAGAATAGAAGAAGTTTAACATTTGAATAAGGGGTGCTAAAATAAGGGAAAGGAGGTGTATCTTGAAAAAGCGGTATGAAATCCTCAACGGAAAGTGCTTCTTCTGTGGAACTACCAAGGAAATTCAGCTACACCATATTATCCCTAAAAGCTGTGGTGGGGCGTTGCTTAAAAACAACAAGATTCCTCTCTGCTGTGACTGCCACAGGAAATTCCACTTTCTACTCAACCCCATACTTGACTACCTGCGAAAGAAATGGAGATGGGGGCGAAGATGAACATTACGCCGAAGCAGCTTAAAGAACTTGGATGGACTCGTATCTCAACAGGGATTCCGATTGTTGAAGTTTGGAAGAATGGAAATTGGACTATTATGTATGATGCTTCAGAAGAGGAAATCCTTGAAATGCGTTGGAAAAAGGAGGAGAAATGAGAATCAAGATGACCGAAAGACAACTCTTTGAAGACGGCTGGGTTATTGGAAAGACTGTAAGCAAAAATGTAGTTGTCTGTGAGAGGGGATTTGAAAGGCTTGTTTATGACCAAGAAGAGGAGGAAGTGATAGATGCGTATTTTGCAACTAGCACATTCATATCCTTTAATTAGCACATTATAAGGGGGGCAGGCGAATAAAACATATTTTCCTGCCTCCGAATAAAATTATGGAAAATCTAAAAACAATGTTGAGTAGCGAAGATATGACTTGGGAAACTCCACAAGATTTTTTTGATGAATTAGACGGAGAGTTTAATTTTAATCTTGACCCTTGTGCTACTCCCGAAACTGCGAAGTGCAAAAACTTCTATACCAAAGAAGACGATGGATTGTCAAAGAACTGGGATGGCTATACTGTTTTTTGTAATCCTCCTTATGGAACAGAAATATCTAAATGGGTAAAGAAATGTAGCGAGTCAGCTAACGAGATAACCCAAATAGTAATGTTAATTCCAGCAAGAACCGACACAAAATACTTTCACGAATATATATACAAAAAACCAAATGTAGATATAAGATTTATTAAAGGAAGATTAAAGTTTGGTGGTAAACAAAAAGGTAGTGGTTCAGCACCATTTCCCTCAATGATTGTGGTTTTCTCCACTCCACTCAGCAACAGATAATAAAACTCTTTAGGGAATTATTAAAAAGTAATACAATTATGAAAAATGAACAAAAAATATGAATTATGATACAGCAGGTAAAGAGATACCTGAATTAAAAGAAAGGTGCAATTGTGGTTCGACTGGTGGTTGCGAGAAATGTAATCCATTTATAGGGTCTTTTATTCAATCTGGAGCTAATGATATTTTAAAGGAGATTGGACCTATTTCTAAGGAGGATTATGATTATTATGATAATCTTGTAGAATTAACAAGAGAAAAATTAAGAGAAGACAATGAAAAGATGAGATTAAGAAATCATTTATAAGGGTCAGGTGGAGAGGTAAAACATATCTCTCCTTCTGACCACCAATAGTTCCTTTCTGGGGGAAGGGTGGGCTTAGTAGCAAGCGAACAAACAGCACACGGGTCGCTAAAGCGTGTTAACACCCTTCCCCAAAAGGGAATTATCAAAAGGTAAAGTATAGTTCCTTGTAAGTTGGGCTGTGGCTGAAATAGTTGATAGTAGGTCAAATAAAGTCGTAAAAGTGATATTATCCTTATTAAGGTTTTGTCCTTAAAGAGAATAATGGACTTCTATTAAGCCGACCTATCAGCTCAACTTTCAGGGAATTATTAAAAGGTCAAACTAATACAAAACTATGAGTAATATAGAATCATCGGAATCAATTTGGAAACCAGTAAATCCTCCAAAGGGTGGCTGGAAATTAAAGTGGTATCAAA
>Ga0307928_10004732_pt1 | contig 10298 bp, 16 predicted proteins | sample AceLakmetagen232_FD_201815 | JGI IMG/M metagenome (GOLD analysis project Ga0307928, IMG submission 201815) | Saline water microbial communities from Ace Lake, Antarctica - #232 | ecosystem: Environmental > Aquatic > Non-marine Saline and Alkaline > Saline | place: Antarctica: Ace Lake...
AGGTAGCTTTACACAAGTTCAAGTATCAATGCTTTTAGATGCAAAAAGTGATGTAAATGTTGGAAATAATTTAAGCGTTACAGGAAGTATTGTAACTGTTGATGAAGTCCATGCAGATGGGTATAATGATGCAGACGGAGGATTATATTCAATTGGAGTTGGTAGTGGAGCAGATTTTGCCTACGGAGGAAAAATGTTAGCTGGGTTTGGTACATTAAGTGCTGGGTCAGATGCTTGGATTGTATTTGAAGATGGTGGATTTGATGATACTCCATTTATAACTTTAGGTCTTGGAAGTTTAGGAAATATTGCATTTGAAATTGGTAGTTTAAGTGCTGGTAGTGCTTATATTTATTCAAATGCATCAAATACAATATATACTTGGCACGGGGTAGCACTTAATTAAAAAATAAAATTTAAATAATAATAAAAGGAGGAAAAAACAAAAATGGCAGATTCAACGACAACAGGTAGTGCAGTAATTAACGGAACAGTAGATGGAGGTTTACAAAGAGGATGCGGACAGATGGCAGGCGAAGATGCAGGTCGAGAAGGTTCAAATAAAATCATGTTTGTATATGGAAATCCACAGAATGTAATTACAGCTGGAACAGGAAGTCAATTAGTTCATGATATAGAGAATAAAGATTTCTATATGTCAGTAGCTCAAAATGGCAGTTCTTGGAATAGACTTGGTTCGTTATCTTAATTTTTTGTTTTTATTGACGGGAGGACCACCTTCGTCAATTGAAATACAAAAATAAAAAGGAACATGACATTCACAATATCAAACGGATTAAGAGATAGAGAATACGATAAATTTATCAATACAAATTCTACAGGAAGTGAAGCAATTAAAGTAGCTTTATATGCAATGTCTGGAACTAATTGGTTACCAGTAAAATGCTTAAACGACGGCACATTAGCTATTTCTGGAGCTTAAAATGGCAGCTCTTAGTAATATAGAATTAGGTAATATAGTTTATGATTTAATTGAGAATATACCAACTGGAATAAGTGGAAATTTACCATTTCTTGTTGATATGGCAGTTTATCAAGCTGAAAATTATACTGGAAATAATATTTCTACTCTTTCTATTGGTGATACATATCAACCAGCAGTTATTAATTTAACAATCGCTCAAGTCTTAGGACAAATGGAAGCTCAAGGGCTTGGTACAAAATCAGTTAAGATTGGAGAATTATCAATAACAAAAGGAATGGTTGAAGGAACATCATCAGGATATAAAGGTCTAGCGATGAGTCAATTAAATGATTTAGGACATAAAACATCCTATTATCAATCATGGAGTTAAAATGGTAGAAGGATTTTCACAAAAAGAAATGATGGTTCGAATTCTTGATAAACTAGAAGCTATTGATTGCAAAATAAATGCAACTCATGACCAAGCGATGACAACAAATGGAAAAGTTAAGTTACATACAAAATTAATAATGGCAATAGGAGGAGCATTGGTAATAATCACTGGATGGATAATATCAATCGTTAGAGTATGAGTATAGTTTCAGATTTTCAGAATGGAATGTTAGAAGCATTAAAATTTGGACAGCAATGTCGAATTAAATATTATAATACTGGGTTTGGAGCAGGGTCATATTATGATGATGATGTTACATTAACTCAATCTGGAGCAGATTATTGGATATCAGGAGTTATATTACCAATATCAAATACTCGAGGAAGTTCAGATGCAATATTGATAGAGCAAGGAAAGATATTAACTCAAGATACTAAATTATATATTCGAGGAGCAATTGGAACTTCTGGAGCAATAAAGATTGGATTAGGAAGTCCAGTTTATGGAGAGTATTCATTATTAAGTGAGGGAATTTCTAAGTGGAGCGTTAATCAAACTGATATACTAAAGAAATTATATATTAGACGAATCCCAACTGGTTCTTTAGTAGGAGAAGCATAATGGTTAGTGTAAAGATTACTGGGATTACTACTACAAACCAATTCTTAAAAAGTACTTCGAAAGAAGTTTTTAATACTGCAAATAAAGCAATTAAAGATTCTGGATTTTTTATAGAAGGAGAAGTCAAACAATCAATTGCAGGTCATAGAGCAGAGCCTACAAGTGTTGATACTGGACAATTTCTTAATAGTATAACTAATGCACAAAAAGCTCCTTTAACAGCAACGGTGGAATCTAATGTTCCTCAGGCAGCATTTATGGAATATGGAACAAGTAGAATTATACCAAGAAGACATTTTAATAATACTGCAAAAAGAAATCAGAATAAAGTAAGAGATTTTGTTCAAAGTAAAATTAAATCAGCTATATAAAATGGAAAGAAGAAAATTAGATAAAAGGGAAGAGGTATTAAAATTAGACCTCGAGAGTAGATTAGATTTTTTTTATAGTAAAAAAATAATAGATGCAAATGTAGAACATATGATTAATAATCATCAATTCAGATATAAAAGATTAACTGGCAAATATTATCATTATAGTAAATAAGTTTATTATATAATTTATAAAATATAATTTAAAAATAAAAAATGATTATTAATTATGTATAATCAAGCGAGATTATATATCAGATTCCAAGCGAGGAAACAACATGACAATAACAGAAGTAACAAGTAGTAATTTTTTATCAGATGCAGTCAATTTAGTTCGTAACAAATTAAGAACTAATATTACAGACCCAATTGTTTCTACACGACCAGCAAATGAAAAGTTTTGTTTAACAAGTTATCCTAAAAGAGCAGTTACATATCCAATAATGACAGTGACTGATAGAGGTATTGCTCAACCACAAAGATTAGGAATGGCTTCAGAAGGAACATTATTAACTATCGATATGGAAGTAAGAATATGGGCGACAAATGTTAAGCAAAGAGATGAATTAACTCAACAAGTTTATAATTATTTAAGACAAAACCAATTAGATTTAACAACAGGGTTAGCAGAATCTAATCTTCATGATTTCACTTTACAGTCGGCAGTTAATGTCGATGAGATAGGTGACGAAGGAATTAAATCAAAGGTTTGCGAATATAGATTCCTTATCATAATAAATTAGAGGAGGTAAAATATAAAATATGAAATTTTTTAGTGACCAAAATAGAACTTGTTTTCAATACGAGTCAGGAACATATGCAACAACAAGCGGAGCAAGACAATGGATTGGGTTAGTTCAGGACCATGCTTTAGAACCAAATACAAATACTATTCAAATTAGATATCAGGGTTCAACTGATAGAAATGTTGATGACTTTGCAGATGGTAATCAAGAGTGGAACGGAACAATGACTTATTATCCACAGGATTGGAAGATGCTAGGATTTGCAATTGGTAGTATTCAAGATGTAACAGGAAGTCATATATTTACAGAAACAAATTCAGATAATAGAGTTCAATCAACTAATACATCTTTAACAACATTTACAATTGAAGATAGTAAGAATACTGGAACAGCAGGAAGTAACTTTATCAGAACAACTATTGGTGGTATGGTTAATTCATTCGGATTAACTGCAGCACAAGGAGAAGTTGTATCATGTGAAGTAGGATATTTAGCACAAAGTTCAACATTAAGTTCAGGAGCAATTGTTGCATTAGCAGCAACTACTACTAAGCCATATATGTTTAACAATGTTCAATTAAGTATTCCATCTGGAACTTTATTAGATAATGCAAAAGATGTATCTTTTACAGTTAATAATAACTTAGAACCAGGAAGATATTTAACTGGAAGTAAAGTGTTAAATGAAGTATTACCAATGAATCGAGATTATGAATTAACATCAACAACTGATATGGATACATCAACAGCAATTACATTGTATGAATCTTATTACATTGGCGGAAGTGAATTTAATACACAATTAACTTGTTGGGGAACAGCAGGTAGTTTAACTTTAACAATGAGTGGATGTAAAATGACAGAAATGGGAGTCCCATCACCATTAGAAGGAGTGCAGGAGCAGTCATTCACAGTAGTACCAGCGCATGTATCAGCAGTAGTATATGATTCAATAACTAAGTATAATGCTTGGTAAATTTTTTTGATTATTCTCAATTTATTTTCAGAGAATACAAAACATACAGACATAAGGAGGAATAAAATAATGAAACGAAAGAGAACAATATTAGAACAGGTCATTGGAACCATATTCTTAGTTGGAACTGGATTATCAGGAACTTTGTTTTTTGTTTGGCTAATATCATTACTTTTAAAAGCAATTTTTTAAAATGAGTAAAGAGATACAAATTGGAGAGAAAAAAGTAATAATTAAAGAACTTACATATTTGGATAGTTTAGATGTTGCAGACTTAAAAGATAGAGAAGGATTAAGAGCAGCAGTTACAAAACAGATTGAATTATCAACAAATTTATCTGTTGAAGAAATTAAAGCTTTAACTTTAAAAGAAGGTGCAGTTATACAAACAGAAATTAATAAAATGAATTCAACAGACCCACTAGATTTTCAGAAACCAACCGAAGAAAAGGGGAATTAAGATTGTGTAAATTTTTCGGTTGGGGATTGAATGAACTTAGAAATTTGAAAATGCTAGATTATAATGCAGCAATACAGTTGTATAATGAGGATATTCGAGAACAGAAAAAGACACAACGACAACATAAAAAAAGATAAATGGGAAATATATTAGGAGCAATAGCAGGAGGAGCAGCAATAGCAATAACAATAAAGGCTATTGATGATTTTAGTAGCACTTTTAAAAGGGCTACAACAGGGACAGGTAAACTTGGTGCAGCATTTTCTGCTATGGCTAAGATAGGAGTTGCAGCAACAGTTGCATTAGCAGCTGGATTGGCAAAAGTTGCAATATCTTCTATTAGTGCAGCATCAGATTTTGAAGAAACAGCATCTAAATTTGCAGTAGTTTTTAGTTCTGTAACAACAGAAGCTGAAAAGATGGCAAAGAATTTAGCAGATAATTTTGGATTAAGTAGTAAAGCTTCTAAACAATTATTAGGAGATACAGGAGATTTATTAACTGGTTTTGGATTTACACAAGAATCAGCATTAGATTTATCAAATGAAGTAAATAAATTAGCAGTTGATTTAGCATCATTTACAAACTTTTCAGGAGGAGCAGAAGGAGCATCAGCAGCATTAACAAAAGCATTATTAGGTGAAAGAGAATCTGTTAAATCATTAGGAATTGCAATATTAGAAGAAGATGTAAAAGCTAAAATTATATCTATGCAAGCAACTGGCGAATTAACAAATGAAACAGAAAGACAAATGAAAGCCATTGCAACATTAGCAATTGCAATGGAACAAAGTAAGAATGCAATAGGCGACTTTGCAAGAACAGAAGATAGTTTGGCCAATCAAACAAGAATCTTAAAAGCAAATTTTGAAGACTTACAAGTTGAGTTAGGAACAGCTTTAATACCAGTAGCAAAAGAATTAGTTGGAGTATTAATCGACGAAGTTCTTCCAGCAATCCAACCATTGATTCCAGTGCTTGGAGATTTCTTAGCAAAGGCAATTAAATTTTTAATACCACTTATTAAAAATTCAGCAGAACAGTTTATGATATTAGCAGATTTCATATTTAATGATTTAATGCCTGTAATTGAACCATTAATACCTATACTAATGGATATTGGTAGAACTTTATTTGATACAGCCATGAAGGTATTACAAGCATTGATGCCGGCATTCAAAGCTTTACTTCCTCCAATTATTAGAATAATAGAAGCACTTCTTCCATTCATAGATTTATTAGCAGAGGTAATTGTTATAGCAGCAGAGTTAATAGGACAGTTTGCAGAAAACCTTGGTCCAGTTATTGAAATGGTCGCCGATAGATTTGAAACAATAGCTCCAATCATGTTTAAAATTATTGGAGCTATTGTTTCATTTATTAGTGTAATAGCTGGATTAATTGGAAAAATATTTGAGATTGCAGGAGCAGTATTTGATTTTATGAAACCAGCTTTTGATTGGATGAATGATAAATTTCAATTAATAATAGGTCCAATCAAAACTTTAATTGAATGGTATGATAAATTAATTGGAAAGATAAAAAGTTTTTTAGGAATGGATGATAAATCAGATAAAAAATCAAGTAAGAGTTCGAGTAAAAGTTCAAGTCGTAGTTCGAGCTCAAATAGTAGTAGAAGTAGTAGCAGTAGAAGTAGCATTTCTAGTGGAAGTAGTAGTTCGAGTTCTTCTGATAGGGATTCAAAAAGAGCACCAGTTATTCATTTAAATGATTTTATAGTAACAAAAAAAGGTCAAATTATTAAGCCTTCATCTCAAGATACAATCATGGGAACAAAAAATCCAGGACAAATAGGAGGAGGAATGACGTTAATTATTCAAGGTGATGTTAATGGAGTAGACCCAGATGCAATTGCATCATCATTAGCAAAGAAATTAAAACAATCAATTAGAATTTAAAATGATATATACATTATTAACAATTGATGGAACTGATTATACAACTGAAGAACAAATAGATATATCAAAAGCAATTAGTGATTATAATACAGTTAGTACATTTTCAGCAATATTTAATAATTATACTGGACGATATTCTGGAACATTTGCTTTAAATAATGATGTTATAATTAAATCTGATATTGATATTACGCCAGCAACTACAGTTATTTTTAAAGGAATTATAGACGATATATCTTATTCTGGTTCTGAAAATGATGAAATAATAATAATTTCTGGAAGAGATTATGGAGCATTTTTACAAGATATAATTGCTTCACCAAGAGTTTTTAAAAATACAGAAGCATCAGAAATCATTAAGTCATTAATGAGACAGAATGCTAATGGAACTGGAATTACATATAATAATGTTATGGCAACTACAACAACTATTTCTAAAATAACATTTAATGGAGTAAGTATATATGATGCTATAAGACAGATTGCAGATATTGTAGGATACTATTTTTTCGTTGATAATGATAAAGATTTAAATTTTATTCCAAAAGATAGTGTTAGTTCTGGAAAAGTATTTGGAGCACGAGCAGATGATTCATATGCTCATTATAAATTAAATGATAATGCTGCAAACACCACTGTTGAAGATACTACTTTATATAATCATGATGGAATAGCAAGTGCTAATACATCTACTTTTTCAAGTGTTGGGAAAATAGGAAGTGCTTTTGATTTTGATGGGACAAAATATGTCTCTGTTGCTACTCATGAAGATTTAACAATGTATGATAAAGATGAAATGAGTGTTGCTTTTTGGTTTAATTTAAATAGTGTAGAACAAACAACAGGATTCCCAAGATTATTAGAGAAAGAAGGAGGTTCACCAAGAAACGGATGGACATGCACTTATTCAAGTGGAACAACATTACAGGCAATAAAATTTGAAACATATAATAATAATAATTCAAATCAAGCTCAAACATATAATACTTGGGCATCTGGAACATGGTATCATTATTGTGCAACTTGGACCTCTGGAGGTAGAACTAATCTTTATCTTGATGGAGCAATAGCAGGAAGTTCAGCAGTAACACAAACAATTGGTTCAAATGCTTGGCCAATGTATATTGGAGCAAGTGATAGTACTCCAAATTCACCATTTGATGGTAAACTAGATGATATAAGAATTTATCAAAGAGCTTTAACTTCGACAGAAATTACTAATTTATATAATGGAGGAAGTGGAACTGAAGGACCAATTGGAAAGACTGGTAATACTATAACAGAAGCATCATTTACAACAGCAGATGATGATATATTTAATGAAATAAAAGTTCTTGGAGCAAGACAACAAACATTTGCTCAACAAGAATTTATTACTACAACTGGCTCAGTATATACATTAGATGCTAAACCATATAATGTAAAAGTATCTTTAAGTGGAGCAGAAAATACATTATATCAACCAGGAGGAATTATTAATATTTCTAATCCTGCAGAAGAGCAAGTAAAATATTTAGTAGATTTTAATAATCGTCAAGTTGTATTAGCTAGTGGGATAACAGCAGGAGATAATACTGTTCCGGCAGGTTCAATTATTTTAGTAGATTATTTTAGAAGTACACCTCTTATTCAAACACTTAGAGATAATACAAGTATAGCAACATATGGATTAAAAAATAAAGAAATTACTGATAAAAATATATCTGATTTATCAGAAGCAGTTGATATTGCAACAACATTTTTAGCAGACCATAAAGACCCAACTATTGCAGGGACATTAAAAGCGAGAGGAGTATTAAATATTACTCCTGGGCAAACAGCAATTATTAATATCCCTACCCAAAATCAAAGTAATTCAGAATATTCTATGATTAAAGCTGATTATAAATTTAATAGAACGACTTGTTTTAGTAATAATGTTCTTACACTTTCTTTAAGTAAGAAAATAGTTAATTTTTTAGATTTAATAAAAGAGCATGAATTAAGATTGAGGTCTTTAGAAACTTCTGAAGTTGAATCTAGTATTACAAATGTTGAATTATATGCAGGGAGTATTGGATTATCAGGAACATGTACTATTATTCAAACTGGAATTGGAAGTGGATTTTATTTTAATATTACTGGACATGATATTTTAAATAGTCCTTCATCATTATTAGGAAAAATAGAAGGAGGTTCAACAGTACAAATATATTAAGATGGCAGGAATAACAACACAAGGATTATATGTCGCTGCAGCTGCAATGGGAGGAAGTGTAGCTTATCCAACCTATATAGCAGTTGGTACCAGTGGTCTTGCATTTGCTTCAGGTAATACAGCATTAGGAAGTGAATGGGATAGAAATTTAATTGATACAAATAATTTTGCAATAGCAGAAGAAGTAACACATATCTCTAATTGGTCACCGACAGAAGTATCAGGGTTAATATTAAAAGAAGTAGGAGTAATGAATTCAGGTTTAGGAGGGGCAATGAGTTCAAGAAATATATTAGCCGGTAGTCTTGTATTCGATGGAGAACAAGAATTGCAGATACAACAGACATATAAGTTCTTTATATAAATTATATAATTAAATAAATTAGATTTAAAAATATAGAAACTTAACTAAAAATATAAAATGACAAACCTTTATAGTCAATACGCATCTGGATTGCAATTAACAGCTGGTGCAATAGCAGGAAGTTCTTTAGGAACTAGTGGTTTAAATCCTATTGTTGATAGACTTAATTCTATTAGTCAAGAAAATAATATAATAAATGTTAGTACTGGAAGTGTCACTGCAACTGATATTTCAGGAGTAGGTATTAGTTGTAATAATATAACAACATCTTGGTTTATATTAACAGACTCTTTATCTGCTAAGAGTTATACTAGATTAGGAAGTTATATGCATATGCATGGAAATAACTATGATAATGCGGAGTTAGCTGCTGAAAATGGTACAATATATTATAATGTAGGAAGTCATTCACATTTTGGATATGATGGAGTTAATTGGATTCCTTTAGGTGCTAGTGGAACTACTTTAAACGTTAGTGCTAATACTATAAATACTGGAGACCATGGAGCTTCAGGAACTGACCAAGTAGTAAATGTTTGTTATGGAACAGGATCAACTCCTCCAACTGCAAGCACTACTACGGAGGGTGCATTGTATATTCAATATATAGCTTAAAATGTCAGATTTTGGTGATGGCTCAGACGGAATACTTAATTTTACAACAACAACAAAAACTTATGGAAATTTAACTGTAGATGTTGATTATAAAATAAGTGGTAATGATTTATATTTATTAGTAGATAAAGTTTTTAATTTTACTGATTTTACTTTAGGAGTAGGATGTACTTTGAATCCATATAATCCATCTATAACTGGAACTTCTATTTATATTAAAGCTACAGGAAATGTGGATATTAGTGGAACTGTATATGCTACAATGTCTGAAGCATGGAATACTACAAAAGGACAAGTAGTTCAAACAACTTGGGCATCTGGAGAAGATGAAGGAACTTTATCTACACCAGGAGTTAGAAATGGTGGAGCAGGTGGAAAAGGAGGTGATGCAGACACTAGCTCACCAGATCCAGATGAAGTTGGAGGAACTGGCGGTGCACAAAGTAATGGTTATGGTGGCGGAGCAGGTGGTGGTGGAATTGATTGTAATAGATCTGGGAATAATTTTGCAAAAGGTGGAAATGGTGGCACTGGTGGAGCCAGTCCATCAGCTGGAGCTGGTGCATTACCTAGTTCTGATGATGTTGATGATGGTGGCAATGGTTCTCAATCTGGTGGTGGAGGTGGAGCTGGTGGTCAAGATGACCAGTCAGGTTCAACTGGAGATGTATGGGGAGGAGATGGTGGAGGATCCCATGGAGCTAATGGTA
>Ga0307928_10004733_pt1 | contig 10296 bp, 9 predicted proteins | sample AceLakmetagen232_FD_201815 | JGI IMG/M metagenome (GOLD analysis project Ga0307928, IMG submission 201815) | Saline water microbial communities from Ace Lake, Antarctica - #232 | ecosystem: Environmental > Aquatic > Non-marine Saline and Alkaline > Saline | place: Antarctica: Ace Lake...
CGAACCAGCCATGCAAAATGCTCTGGCAAGAATGGAGCCATGTTGCGTGAGAGTAGTTCCTCTGCGCGGACAAGGTACTCGGCTAGTGCTGCGGTGAACGCGTTCTGGATGCGTAGTCGGGCTTGCGGGATCGTCTCCCCGTATGGCAGAAGCGCCCATTCGGTGAACTCGAAACGGAGTTCCTGGGGAGATCTCTCCCTGTAGTTGCTGACCGCTCTCGTATTCTCAACCAGGTCCGCATCTGGAGGAAGCAATCGCTGGCCGTTCGCCGGCCACGGAGGGTCACCACCATTGTCAAGCGATTCGAGCGTGACTTCCACCCACCCTTCCAGCCAAGCGGGGAGGTTCCATTTCTCCAGCCATGCTCTAAGAGCTGCGATGTAGGACCACTTGCTTTCCTCGTGGATCGGTATCGTCCCAAGCGCGAATTCGCAGCACTCACCTGAGACCTCATCAGTTGCCTCCGCTGAGCTGGTGAGCACAGAGTGAAGCATGGTCACTCCGGCCTCGCACTCCCTCTTCCAGAGCGGCAAGACGTCAGCGCGCAACGAATGCCAGCAGTCGGGACGGTGCCCGCATACATTCCCCCAAAAGAAGACTTGCGAGCCGGTTCGGTCAAACCACACTTTGTCCAGGTCGCCGCCTGTTCGCTTGCGTTTGGTCATGCTTCCTCCGCTTTTTTTCGCAACGGGATCACGTCGGCCTCGCGGGCGTCGAGGGCCTTGCGCAAGTCGTCGAGTCCCAGGGGCGCATAGTGCCGCTCGGTGACTCGGATGTCGGAGTGCCGGAGCAATCGGGATGCGACGAGGATACCGGCGCGGCGCGCTATGTGCAGGCCAAAGGTGCGGCGCAGGTCGTGAATGTGAACGTCCTCGATCCCGGCCGCTGTTTGCAACTTGGCCCACGGTCTCTTCAAGTCGCTGCGCGGCCTGTCGTGGTAGCGGCCAGCGACGACGAAGGGGCCATCCCGTTTCAAACCGGCGAGGACGGCAACGGTGGACGGGGCGAGGGGAACCACTTGGGGCCTGCCCGCCTTCGTGCTTGGGATGCGCCATACGCCGGTGTCCAGGTCCATGTCGCTCCACTGAGCGTGCAACACTTCAGACAGGCGGGCGCCGGTCTCTATGAGAATGGTGAAGGCCGCTCGAATGTGGATGTCCTTGAGCGTGGCTATCGCGGCGAGCAGCCCACGGAACTCCTCATCGGACAGCACGCGATCCCGGGGCGGGTTCTCCCGGTTGGGTCTCACCTTCAAGGCTGGGTTGGCCGGTAGCAGATCTTCGCGCCACGCGGCCTGCAGGCACGCCCTCACCGATGCAAGCCAACGGTTCGCGTTTATCCTCTGGCCCCTGGCCGAAACTGTTTCGAACACCTTGCGCACGTCGGCCACAGTCAACGAGTCCAAACGCCTGTTGCCCCACCTCTCAGCGGCCATGCTAAGATAGTGCCGGTCGTTGCGAGGGTGCTTCTTCCTGCGCTCGACTTCCACCATGTAGGTGTCTCTCCACTCAGAGAAGGTCGGCATGGCATTGTGAGCTTCTCGTTCCGCCAGGGGGTCACCGCCACCGGCGACTTTCCCCAACAATTCGAGCGCCATTCCTCTGGCGGCATCAGGGGTGAGTGGGCCGTACTCGCCCAGGGTGACGTTTCTCCGGCGCCCCCGCGGGCCGTACCGCACAAAGAACGACTTGCGCCCGGATGCGTGCACCATAACCCCGAACCCCGTGAGGTCCGAGTCGGTCACTCTAACGCGGTCTTTGCCGACGGGTGCGGCCAGGGAGTCAATCAGTCTTTTGGTCAGCTTCGGCATGTTGCCTCCTTGCTCGGAACCCGCAGCGGACCCACGCCGGACCCACCCAGGGGACCATTGTCGCTACGGCGCCACCTACACTAGACTACACGCCCAGCCAGCAAACGCAAGGGTTTTGTCTACGCTCACCCTACCCCGGGATACATGGCGCCCCGCGATTCGTAATCAGCAGGTCAGGAGTTCGAATCTCCTCGTTGGCTCCAATGATTACAGGTAGATGCGGAATGCGGGTGGGGAGCGCTACTCCGTGCGGACCCACCACGGCCCCACGGCGCAGCAGCTCACCGGCGACTTGCCTAAGACAAGCCAGGACAAAGGCGAAGCCGTGGCAATCGGCTGGACGTTGGCAGAACGGTTAGACGTGGCGGCGCAGGAAAGGGAAGAGCTCGCAGCGCGCATGGCCTGGCTACAGCGTCAAGTTATGCGAGTGTCTGAGTCTGCACTTTCGTTGCCAGTGCGCGGCCAGCTCCAGACGGTGCTTAGGAAGTCAATTCACTAGCCACTCCCGCCCCCACCGCTTACGGCAAGGACTTGACGATCCCGCCGTTCTCGTCGTACAGGACCAGGCCCGGGCCGCCCTCTTTGTCCACGGCCAGGCCAGCCCGCGCCTTGCCGTCCTCGTCGGTCAGGACAAGGCCCGGGCCAACCTCCTTGACCACGATCAGGGCAGCGCGCGAATCGCCCTTCTCGTCGTACAGGAGCAGGGCGGGGCCGCCCTCTTTGTTCACGGCCAGGCCAGCCCGCAGCACGCCGGCCTCGTCGAACAGGGATAGGTTCTGGCCAGCTTCGTTCACGCCAAGGAGAGTGCGCAACTCGCCTTTCTCGTCGAACAGGACAAGGCCCGGGCCCGCTTCGTTCACGGCCAGGACAGCGCGCGGCTGGCCGGCCTCGTCACACAGGGCCAGGCGCAAGCGGTCACCATCGATTTCCAGTGCAGCCCGTTCCTTGCCACCGTTGTCCACGAGCACCAAGCGCTTGACCCGCAGCTCTCCGGTAGGCTCACCCGCCAAACCCAACACGCCCGCCGGACCAGGATCGCCCGCAGACCCCTGCAACCCCGTCGGCCCCGCCGGACCAGGCGGCCCCTCGCAAGCTGCCAACGCACACGCCACCAACACCAGCACAGTCACTTTCCACATAGCACATACTCCATTCAGAACAGATAGACCGGAAGCATACACGATGCGGAGCGGGTGTTGCAACGGGGAGAATCTCATGCGCGGGCGTGCGCGGGGAGCAACCCCTTCGGCAAATGTGACCACTACCGCCCAGGCGGCCACCGACGCAAGAGCCGTCGAAGAGTAGCGGGCGCAACGCACGTTCATCAATGGGTATGGTCAATACCCATTAGCCCCCCCGCTTACGGCAAGGACCGGAGGACCCCGCCGTTGTCGTTCATCAGGAGCAGGTTGGGCCCATCCGGAGTCACACCCAGGCTGGCGCGGGGCTTACCCTTATCGTCCACCATAACCAGACCCGGGCCGTACACCGCAGACACAACGAGACCGACGCGGGTCTGCCCGTTCTTGTCTGCCAAACGCAAAACCGGCTCACCCGCCGCAACTCTCAGGCTGGCGCGTGGTTCACCGTTCTCGTTTGTCAAAAGCAAAACCGGTTCACCCGCCGCAAAGCTCAGACTGGCGCGTGGCTTACCATCCTTGTCGAACAATCCCAGAGCTGGACCGTCATCGTTCACGGCCAGGCCAGCGCGCGGCTTGCCGTTCTTGTTGAATAGAAGCAGGCCCGACCCTGCCGGCTCTGCGCGCAAGCCAACGCGCCGCTTGCCGTTCTCGTCTGCCAGGCGCAGAGCTGGCCCATCTGCGGCAATGGTCAGGTCGAGACGGCTCTGGCCGTTCTCGTCTACCAGGCGCAGAGCTGGCCCATCTACGGCAGTGGTCAGGGCGAGGCGGCTCTGGCCGTTCTCGTCTACCAGGCGCAGAGCTGGCCCATCTACGGCAGTGGTCAGGGCGAGGCGGCCCTGGCCGTTCTCGTCACGCAGTTGCAAGGACGGGCCGTCTGCGGTAACAGTCATACTAATGCGCGGTTTCCCGTTCACGTCGAGGAGAGCTAGGCCAGGGCCGTCCGCTCCCCCGCCCAGGACAATGTGCTCTTTACCATCATCATCCACCACCGCCATGCGCCTGACGCTCAGTTCCGTCGGCTGAAAAGCCGGACCAGGTGGACCAGCCGGACCAGGTGGACCGGGTTCACACTTCGGACCTGCCGGCCCCGGCGGCCCCGGCGGTCCCTCGCAGGAAGTCAACACCACTGGGGCCAACGCCACCACCATCGCGATCAACCACCATCTCTCGTAAACAGGCTTCTTCATCATGTCCCCCACACCGTTGCTTAGTTCCTGCTGTCTCTAGACAGCACCAACGTACTTGGATTCCTCTAGGATGTACAAGAGGAATCCGGCAATGGACGAGATACAATTGGTTTTGGCAACCATCGAGCAACTCGCCCGCAAGAAAGGGCTGAGTATCAACCTGCTCGCTGATTTCTCAGGCCTGGACCGAGGACATGTATCGAGGCTGCTTCGTGGCGAGAAGAGCCCCACTCTGCGAACTCTCAAGAAACTGTCGGATGCGCTGGAGCTTTCCCTGTTTGAACTGTTCGAGATAGCAAGCCGCCAGCGCGGCGGCGCGTAAGGTGAAAGCCCCGACAGTCCATGTGAAGCATGGCAATCCCGGGAGTGCGTCCCGCCCGACCGGGTTTGTCGCCGCCACCGTGACGGCTAGGCATGGGCCGGGTTGTGGCCCGCCTGCCACAACGCTACCTTCTCGCTACAGCCTGGCCGAACTGTAGCCTGGCTGGCTACAATCTGCACATCACACCGTAATCATGCGGCAAGCATGGCAGCAATCCGAGGGCGACGGGGGACGTTCTGGGCCGGATTGTGGTGGGCCGGATTGTGGTGGCTGCACGTCTGTGGCAGCGTCGCGGGGTCGTCACTCAGCCCGTTACTTCGAGCAGGGTCCGGGCCGCTTTCAGCACCGTGAAAAGACGGAACTGGCGCAGTCGCCACAGGGCGCGGTTGCGGATCGTCCTCAGTGCCCGGTTCTCAGCGGGCAAGGCCTCTGCCTTGGCTAGCATCTCGCCCCGGATCTTATCCAAGGCCAGCACCGCCTGTCCCCCGTCCCGGTCGCGCTTCCACGCTTCCCCCTCGAATCTCTCCCACGTCCCCCCGAATGGGCCACGTCGCCAGCGGAATAGGCCGTGGCATCGCTCAGCGAAGGCAGCGACCAGGACCGCTTGCGGGCCGTTCATGGGCAGCTTGCATGTGTTCTGCAAACTCCGGGCCTTGCCTTCCGGCGTTCGCGGTCCGGTGCTCTTCATTGCGTTGCGCCTGTTCGCTTCGAGCTGCTTCAAGGTTGCCATCGCCCCCCCCTCTACCAATCGCAGCATACCCTATACTGGTAGCCTTTACGATGACTCTTTCGCGTGCGCGCTCGCGGGCGCGTAGTTGTCCCCCAGGTCTGCCACCCGAAGCACCCACACATTTTCGCTGCTACTCTCCGTGAGGGGTTGCCTCTCGGGTCGTCGAGACGTTGGCCGCGTCACCTCTCCAGCCATCACCCGGTCTTCGATGTCGGGCACGGTTGGCTTCAGTGCTTCAACGGATGCAGCGAACAACCCGTCGCGCTTTATCGTCGGTGCGCTGACTCCGTGCTCTTCCGCTAGGCGGTCGGCGGTGGGAAGGGATGGTTCATTTTGACCCATCCCTTCCCTCGGCAACTGACCGCCGTGCGGCTTCTTTGTTCTCCTATACATCCGGCCCCGTAACAAACTCATTACGTCCGGCGACAGGTTGCGCCTGCCCAACTGGTTGGCGTCGATCCAATCCGCAGCGGGGCCGTGGACGCGTCGAGGGCCTCCACCCTGCCGGACATCTGGCCGTTGTCCTGTTCGTCTGTTCTTGCCCCAGCCCCGACGCCCAGCCATGCGTGTGCAGTCGTTTCGGCGAGGGTCAGGCGCAATGAGCGCGGTCTGCCACTCCGAAGGGATCTCGGGCATGGCCGCGGGCCCGTCTCGGTTCGGTCTCGGGCGGTGCGCGTTCAACGTCTGCAAACAGCCCTTGCCTCTCCCACGTCTCGAACGAGCACGCGGTCAAACCGGACAGGCCGTGCTCCCTCATGAGCCAGTTGGCCAAGTCGGCAAGCGCCCCCTGCTCGGCCTCTGTGTGCGTCTGCTCCCCGTCGTACTCCCGGACGGCGGCGCGCTCCTGCACATACTCGCGGATTGCTGTCCAGTTCGCACTCATCGTCCGCCCAAGCAACTCCCGCTGCGAGACCTCCACCGCGGCCACGTCGCCGGCAAGGGACGGCTCGGGCTCGGGACGCGGGATCGGCAACGGCTCGGCAGCCGGCTTGCGCTCCGGGATCTCCGGCAGTCTTGCAGGCTCGCCGGCGTAAACCAACGCGGCGTTGAAGGGTCCGGTCTGTCCGGTTGTCGCAGCCGCGTGCAGTCGCCCAATCGGGGCGGGTTGTCGTTGAACTGCCAGGAGCCCCGCGGCCAGGCCAAAACCCATCCGGGTTTGCAGGTGCCGTTGAATGCCCAGGGTTGTGGCGCGCAGCGCGTCGGCCTGGCCCATCCCCCCACACCTACGGGAAGCGCGGACGACGTGGGCAAAGCTCTTCTCGAGCGCGTCTCGCGAGGGGGCACCCCCATTGACCACGCACCATCCCGCGGGCAGGACTCGCCGCGGCCGCGCTGCTTCCTCTGTCGTCTCAGCCTGGTCAATCTCAGCCATGTTTCCCACCACCGTTTCGGTTTCATTTCGTAGGGGAAAAACGTAGGCATCGAACTCGGCGCGGCGAGCCGGAATGACGTAGGCTTTTTCGGGTCGTCCAGCGCCAATGACCGGGAGGGCAAGGACTTCTGCGCCGTCGGCCACCGCGGCGGCCTGTAGGGCGGCTGATATGGTTCTGGCCGAATACTTTCCAAACGTGGTTCTAGTTAAGAGAGTCTTACTTAAGCTAAAGAGTCCACGCACACACGCGAGGTCCCACAAATGGAAAGTATTATTTTCAGCCTCTCCCGGGCCACCCTCCAACACTTGTTTTGCAAGGGCCTTTGCCATCTCCGCGGTGCATCCTCCATGGTCGTGAATCTGGCGAGCCGCGAGCAGTTCCAGGGCCACGGCATCGGCGCTTGATTCGGTTGCTTTCTTGTGCGTGGCCTCCGCTCCGGCGAGGTTCCGGCCATGCTGGATAATGACGACTGGCGACGTGGCATTGCGGTCGCCTCCGCGGGGTCTACCCGTGACCTGCAATGCCTGGTGGGCGATGATGTGTGATGCGTACTGCTCTCCGGTGATTTGACCCTCTCCCCACCCGGACAGGACTTCTGCCATGAGGGCACAATTGCCCGGGTTCGGCAGGCCGTCGCCAAAGATCAGCAGGGCATCGCAGTCGCTCAGGCCGTTGAGCCCTTCCAATGCTCCGTAGTGCATGATGCGCAGCTCGCAGCCGGCGTCGGTCAGAGGTCGCAGCGCCTCGATGTGCAGTGGGTCCTTTTCTAGCATGGTGCGCTTTTGAAGGTGGGTGACGATTCCTACGATGATGCGCTCCCTCCCGACGATTCGGGCCACCCTTGCGAGCTCCGGCAAAGAGACCAGGACCGCTGAACGGACGGCGTTTGCCTGCCTCTCCATCGGGTCCGACAACCTGCGACGGTCAAAGGACTTGTTAGAGAACAGCACCCTCCGGACGTGCTCAGATTCGCGGGCGACGATGCGCTTCACCGTCAAGTTGCGCCCAGGCCACGCGGCCTTGATCTCAGCCTCGAACAGTCCACCGCCGGCGGCCATGATCACCGCTCCCCGACCGTCCGGCAACAGTTCCGAGGGCTTCACGATGCGATAACCCATGCTCCCGTCCGGGTCCAGCCATGGGAATATGCGTTGCCCCCCCACGTCGCCGGCGAGTTCATCTCGCAAGGCGGCATACAGGTCGTCAGAATCGGCCCTCGGATGAACTCCACGAATGGGCATGGATGGTGGCTCGGGCCAGGTCCCTACCCGTCCATGGCAGAGGGCTCGGATCGTGGCCTCAAAGGTTGCTGCTTCCCTCTCGGTGTTGCTTAGTGTTCTGTCCGATGCAAAGGGCAGCTTCTTTGCCGGCCCCCCCCATCGCACTTTCCCGGCAGCCTTTCGCAGTTCGCCCGGCTTCCCATATATGCGATGCTTCCCCGGCTTCCGTCCCTTTGCCCATGCTTTGAGCAGGGCCGCGGCCGTCTCCTCCGCGCTTACTCGGCATCTGAGCCAGTCCCTTGTTTCCTTCTGCGTCATCGGCGACAAGTCTGGCGACACGTATCCTCTTTTGATGGTGCTCAGGTCCTCAGCAGTCCATGGCTCGGACTCCTGCCACATCTGCGACTGTGACAGTTCATCGAACCACGGCGAGGCATTATTGACCAGGGCCATGATGCGCGGGGCGAGGGCGTGGACTGAGACGACAAGAGTGGGCAAGCCTCGCTTTACCCTGCTCTTGAGTCGTTCCATTCCCATCTCTCGCTTGCAGTCCTTTGCAAACTCGCACTTCCGGCAGAGCTCTGGACGTTTGCCAATCGGCGTCCAGAGCCTCGCTTCGGCGACGTAGACGCCATCTTTCTTGCACACCTGCGCCCTGCCTTTGAGGTGCAGGACTGCGACTCCCTTGGGGGCCTTGGCCTCCGCTTGTAACTCTGGGTCCTCGGCGCGCTCTGCCAGTTCGGCGGCGAGCTCGTGCGTAGTTACAAGCAGGACTTGCGCGTTCCTCTCGGGTCGGCGCTCGAGGGTGAGCAGGCCAAGCTTTTGGACAATCGCACGCCGTGACTTGCCCAGGCCGGCGGTATCGTCCAGAAGTATCAGTGCGTCCGGGTCAGCCGTCGACATGTCGTGAGCCAGGTCAACGTCATCGGCCAGCGCGGCCCTTGCATCTGCCATCGACATGCCGGCCTTGGGGTCCTGGACTTCGACGTGCTCGCCACGTCCGCACCCATCTGCAATAGCGTGCAGTTTTTTGTCATCCGGCCAGGCCACCCGCACCCACGTCGAGGCGTCCATGGTTTCGTGGGCGGGGCAGCTCGCTCGGAAGCACCGCAGCCCCCCATCGGTCCAGAGTATCGCCGTTCCGTGTGCGTCGCGGGCACCCTTTGAACTGAGCCCGCCGCAGATGGGGCACGCGTCGAAGGGGACACCTTGCAAGCCACCGTCCTCGCGCTTCTCAGTCCAGAACACCGCACCCCGCGCGGGCAAAGCAACGACAAGGGCTTTTGTCCTGGTTGGCCAGTCGGTCGGCAAGGGCCTGGTCGTCGTCTTTGTGGTGGATGATGCAGAACCTATCGCATACCTGTCGATCCATTTTCCCAGGGCTCCCAGGTCTGCCGGCGTTCGCTCCCTTGTCTCCAGGCGTCGGTATGCCACTTCCACAACGGTAGGGGCAACTACGGCCTGCTTTCCATTCCACAGTAGTTCGCCAGCGTAACCGTTGCAGTTGAACTTCCCAGGGCAGGACCAACCGAGAGGGAGATCCTCGAGCCAGAGGAAGATACGAAAGCCACGGTTGTTGCCTCCGGTTCGCTCGAGGATGATGATGTACACTCCGAAGATTCCAAGGCAGTCAAGGAAGGGCTCGGCTTGGTCGTCGCCGCCGTCCGCTTCGAATGGCTTTTCGCCGTCGCCTTCCCGGTCTGTTTGCTTGTCCACGTCGATGCACAGCCAGCCCGCGGTGCCACCGCTGTAGAGGGCACCTGTCAGCAGGCCCCACCCTTTGCCCTTGCCGTCGTCGTCTCTTGCCAGGTCGACAAGGGCGTTGCGTTGAAGTTGCCATGCTTTGTCCAGCAAGTACTTTTTACCGGGCAGCAGCCTCACCATGTAGGTATCGGGTGGGAACTCAGGGGGCTTCATCGCTGGCTATGCCGTTACTCTCCGGCCAGTCGCACCCCGGCCGTCCCTGCCTGCCACTTCCTCGCTGGTGCTGCGAAACTTCTGGCCAGCGAGCCAGTCGTCCACGTCTTGCGGTGCGTAGCGGACGCGCCCTCTCGGGCCACCGTAACGAATGTACTTTGGTCCCCTACCCTGGACCCGCCATGCCCGGAGCGTTTGCTCCTGAACACCCAACAGTTCTGCCGCCTGCGGCCCGGTAAGTACCTGTGTTGCCATGTTGCAACCTCCCGGCGGTCGTGGTCGCGGGTTGACCGCCTGGAAAGCAGTGTATGTGAGTAGAAACGACTGAGTGTGAGCGCAACTGACCTACGTTGTGCGCACGGAAGGAATGGCCAAGCCAGACAGCTACTCGGAGCTGCGTGGAGAACGCGGCATCTTGACTACTGGTCCGGGTCGCTGGAACTTCGGCAGGCCACCGAGGAACTTGGCAAGTGCGCAGGTTTGTCGGCTGACTTGACTGCGGCCAACTTGGTTCGGCATGGGGTCTGGAAATGGGGTCTTGGCGTAGGGGCTTGCCGCAATGTCCTGGCACCTTTCGACGGGTGGCACGAGGCGA
>Ga0307928_10004734_pt1 | contig 10295 bp, 22 predicted proteins | sample AceLakmetagen232_FD_201815 | JGI IMG/M metagenome (GOLD analysis project Ga0307928, IMG submission 201815) | Saline water microbial communities from Ace Lake, Antarctica - #232 | ecosystem: Environmental > Aquatic > Non-marine Saline and Alkaline > Saline | place: Antarctica: Ace Lake...
GGGCGGGGTAGCTCTGCCTTAATATCTTGAATGTTTGGGAGGCAACAGCGACTACAACCCCTGTGATGTAATAGCTGACAATGTTATTGGGGGCCGTGAGGACGTTGTGGTGCCCGGCAGCACCGGCAATTAGCTCCACAGGCCATATTTTTGAGTCGGCGAGATACATATCATAACTCCTAAAAAGAGTGATATTCAATACTTACATAGTATTCGATACTTATACTGTAGCATGTATTGCCGTAATGTCAAGCAATTTCCCCACCGCCTCCGGCGTCAGTTTCTTATTGGCCAGCCACTTCGTCCTTTGCACATGGAACACCTGATGTACCAACTCTTGCTGCTCTTTGTCCAGGAGGTACATTTTCCGTTTACCGGACACCCGCCACCCTAAAGCCTTTAGTGCCCCGATAAGCACAGTTGTGACGTGTCGCAATTTCGTATTCGTCGGTGTCTCTGACATACCATAGGCGTAGGCTGTAATGTCGTCGATGTGGGCTGGTTCGTCGGAGTCCAGGAGCAACAGCACCTTCAACTGTTTTTGTTTTGGCTTTGGTCTTGTCGTTGCCATATCCGTTCTCCTTAGCTAGGGACTGACTTAATCAACCTGTATGCCGCAATTGCCATCAGCCCTCTAAGCACTTCGTTTGTATCGTTCGCTAACACGCCCCAAATAGCCGATCCAATTCCTGCACCCAAGAGCGCGGCGAACAAACACTTCCACAATACCTCATAATTCATAGTCCGTTTCCTCGGTTCAGTCGCTAGCGCCGCCCATTCACAGCGCTAGCGACTGAACGCCATTACTTGCCGGTTATCTTAGACACAAAGTACCCGATACGACCCCCGCCCCACTTCAGCAAGGACCATGCGTGCTTGTGGGTAAGGGCTCCAAACACATAAACACCCGCTATCCAGAAGATTGTTGCCCATAGTTTGTCCATGTCACTGCTCCTAATTAGTGATATAAGTTACCTTTGGTTCTATTTTATGCTTGGCCCGCTCTTTCTTTACGATCTTGCGTACATCAGACGACTGCATCATGCCAGCCAGCCCGTCACCTTCTGCGCCGCCAAACAACTCTATCCGCTTATTAGACAGCATCCCGCCTTTGGCTATTTCGCATGTCTCGACCAATTGTCCGTAAATTCTCCTTCTGGTCCGATACACCCAAACCGCCAGGGCGATAATGGCTAGACACGCCACAACACAAAGCACCCAGGCCAATTCCTGCCCGTAGTATAGCATCATTACGCTACCGCCGCCAATAGCAAGGCTGGTAGCCACGCCCGCCAGGGCTATCTTTGCCATACCGGACACCAGGGCAAATATCGAGAGGCCCAGCAATAGAACCGCTGTAACGCCAACCCCGGTCATGCCGTACTCGAACGTGGTCTGTGCGGGGGTGCGGGCGGGTGCAGGCTCCTGGGGTGGAATGTCGGGGGTGCGGCGGGCACGTAGTCCCACACACCCCACCGTCAATGCCAATATGATATACAAAACTATTGTCTTCATTCCCAAGGCCCTCCGTTCTGTAGCCGCTGCCATTTGTGGGCGTTTTCGGCCAGTAGCATTTGCATCTCTTTGCTGTTTAATTCGGCTACCCGGCCCACTAACTGTTCGCTCCACTGAACCTGGTCCGCTATCCATTGCGCCTTTGATATGGCCGGGTCGGTGTCTTTCGCCGCCCATCCGCAACCCCAGCACATCACAACAATCAACGTCGCCAATAGTATTCGTCTCATCGTACACCTACCTTTCGTTGTTAGTTATTAAGCTCCTAAGACATTTGAGGACATCTAAGTTTAAGTCCGTTTCTCGGAACGAAAACGTAAAATCGGTCGGACTGTATAGTAAATGCTGAACAATATGAGCCAGTATGGTTTCTGCTTCATGGTTTTTCCTTCCTTCTTTATAAATTGCTAAGCGAGCATTCGTCAATGCCGCCTCTGAAAGAGCAAGCTGTCTTGCCATTTCTTGGCAGCTTGGGCAAGGGGCTGTCGTTTTAACCATATCGCCTACCTTTCCCGGCCTTGCCGGATTAAAATCTTGGCCCGTTTATTTTAACTTGCGTCATTGCGTTAAAGTCGGCTTTCCTTTCGGGGCTTGTAATTTTTCCATCTTCGCTATAAGTTTCCCTGCTCTGTTAACTGTAATTGGTCCACAGCCGCCGCCGCAAAAGTGCTCTATGCCCCACCGTAAATCCCGTGTGCTAGGACACATTAGATATTTATTGCCCCGCAAAGTCGTGCAACTTGACCGTAGCAACATAAACCGCTTTAGTAAGCTCTTGCTTTCCCCGGATAGTAGTTTCAATATGGCGCTAAACTCTTTGTTGTCCATCACTCGCCTTTTTCCTTTCTGCCCGCGTTGGTATGGCCGGGCCTTGCCTTTGGCGCTTTGGGGTATTGTGGTGTTCCTTCGCGCTCTTGCTCCACCGCCTCGGCAGCTTCGAGAAGGGCGGAGAAATACGACCTGCTACTAGCCACCCTGTCCCCAGCGGCATTTGTCCAAAGAAAAACTCTTGGGTTTTGGCAACAGTGCAGAGTACAGCCCCGCTTTTCCTCCAGCCACTCCCGCAGCCAGCCTTCAAGGATAAAGCGGGTCCACTTTTCTGGTGCTGGTGTTACGTAATGCGGGTCATTAGGGGAGTCAGTTCCACAGTCGAGCACCCATTGATAGCCGCCTTGATACAGACAATCCCAAGTGAGAGGCTTGTCTGGCCACTCGTCTACCCGCTCGCAAAACTCCGCGGCCCGTTTTAGGTTTTGCTCAATGCTCATTAGTTAACACTCCGGTTTCTTTTTCGTAAAGTTCTTTGAGACGTTTTCGCAATGAAGGGGTAAAGCATTCATGCTCACAAACACACTTGATACATAAACGCCTGCCACACCTAACGCACCGATACCGTGCCCGCCCGCTTTCCCCAGGCGCGCATTCATTGCAGCCTTCGCGATAAATATCATCGTTACCGCTCATCGGTTATCTCCTCAATGATTTTGTCCAAGGCGTCCATCACTCTGTTCCCTTGTTTGCAGTTGGCACACGGTTCACTGCTACGATGGAGGCATTTAACATAGTAATTGCCAATCGTGACGCGGGCCGCTATCAACACTGCCAGGATTTTCTTGTCTCTGGCCTCTACTTCTAGCAGAAGATTCTTGATCGAATGTCGCAATGTGTTATTGCTCATTGGTTAACTCCTTCACCTTAAACTCAACCACCCAAACGTACGGATTTTCTGACCATCCGAGGCCGCGTTTGGCATTGATCGAGGTCCAAAGCATTTGAAAACATACTATAGGGCCTCCTGTACGATAGTAATACCCAGGCCCATCGCACGGTTTGTCCAAGTGCTGTGTATTGGCTAAGTACACCCGAAATACATCATCTTGCTGATTCGCGGATTTCCCCCAAGCTTCAACCCCTTCGGTTAGAGCGTCCCCCTCGCTTATCTCCTGCACTCTCTCCACCCGCACCGCCACCACTTCCAGAGTAATCCGTGATGCCCAGCGAGGCATGTGGATAGAGGGTTTCCAGCCGCCGCGATGCACATCAATGAATTGACCCGGCTTGCGTAAATGTTCCCAGCACTCGTCACCTACCCGTCTGCCACAATCGGCGCGATATATAGGGCCACAGCAACCACGAGCAAATCCTTCCCGCACCCACAGCCTGTCGCCAGGGGTGCCGTAAGGGCATTTGATTTCGCGCCCGCCACTGTCGTTTATTGCCGTCCATATTTCGCCGTCCAAATACGCCGACTCATAATAGTCGTGGCGATGAAATCCGTTCATCTCTTTCACGGCCCGTCGCGTCTGGGTTTTTTTGCCCGCCAGGATCGCCAGCACCATTTCGCCGTTAAATAGAATCGGGTGTTCATTCATTTCTTATCTCCTCGGCTCTTGCCGCAATTGCAGATGTTTGGGAAACTGTGTAATGTCCGCGATAGCCTTGCCGTCCGGGCCGGGGATGGTCTTCACCCAGACAGGCACATCACATTCTTGGGCTTGGTGCACCAGATGTTCTATCCACTCTATTTTGCACAGCCTCGCTCCCGGACCGGTTTCTACCCCGATAATTATCTGATCCTGTAGGCCCAGTTGTCTTTGGGGCACAGCGATAGAACCAAGCAGGGGCTCGAAGCTGACGAACCGCGTATCGGCAGACGTGTCATTCAGTATCTCGATTCGCTCTCGGTATTTTTGGAGTTCAACTGTGACGCCCATGTGCCATTGTCGCATCAGCCTTATCCATAGGTCAGTATCTCTGATCCGCTCTGGTCGCTTCGTGAGAGTTTGATAAATATGCCGGGGCGTCGTAACGACCATCTGTGCCATGGCCTCGACCCATTCAGGCCTTACATCGGGGTGCATCCAGTCACCCATCGAGTTCAAGAATATGCGCCTCGGCTTTTTCCACCGCTGCGGGCGTTCCAGCTTATCGGGGTGGAATGTCACAGCAAACGGATCGTCTGCCGGATAGCCGTTCCGCCCCCGCTGCCGAAATGCCATTTTCCGAGCATAGCAGTTCTGGCAGCCCTCGCTGATAGCCGTGCAGCCCGTAATGATATTGAGTGTTTCGTCGCACCAGCCGATTTTATTTGCCATCACCTACCCCTTATCTTTTGTAATCCCGTACTTCTTGTACGATTCGACTAAATTGTCTTTCACCGTGTTCATTGTGCCCTTACAGTCCCCTTTGTTCCAGTAGCCCTCGCCGCCGACGAAAGTTAAATGGGCATGTTCTTTTAGCCGCCAATACCATTGCTCATCGCGCCCAGAGAACAAGTCACGGTAGCCCCATTCCATCCCTTCGCTTGCAAGCACTAAATCCAAAACCGTGCGCATCTCCCGCACTGAGCTAAATAACCTTGTACATCTCCCCACTTGCTTGCCGTTCTCCACGCACCTTATTCGTATACGGTACTTGCCGAGCTTGTCTTTGAAGTAGTGTAGTTTAATCATGGTTAGTCCTTTCCTAAGGCTTGTATCTTTTTTTGTAATTTCTGGAATTTTCGGTCATGATAGTTCTTCACCCGCGTCCAATACTTTATCCGTATCCTTTCCTTCCAGGGCTTGCTTGGTTTCAGATTTATCCCAGTCAATCGCCTGTTCCAAGTCGTGTATTACGCCTTCGCCGTAACCCTCGCCCCACGCTTCCTCCACCAACTTCCGCAGCCGGGCGTTCTCTCGCTCTGTTTGCGCCGGCGGTGACTGTTGGCCAGCCTTTCGCAGAAGGGAACACGTCAACTTCCAGCCGGGCAATTTTGCATCCTTGTTGATCGGAGATTTTTTGGCCGTCCATATCCCACTAGCTCGACCGGGCACAATTAGGCCCCACCCTTCTGGCAGTTCTCCCTCTTTAACGATGTTCTTGTCGCCAACAACCAAAGACCACCGCCGACACAATCGCCGCCACGGTTCAGACTTCTCTGGTTGCCGCAGTTCCGTTAGCCAATCCGATCTGGAAACCTTGATTTCAAATCCGTGCATACTGTCGCTATCTGCTCGTGACGGAAACAGGTTGACGGCCACCGCGTCGATACGGCGTTGTTCCCAGCTTGACCCCAAGGACTCGCAGACTTCTTCAAAAAACATCCACTCCATAGGGTAACCATTACGCTTTTCATATCGCTCGCGTAGGCATCGCCTTAATTGCAATTCATTCAAGATCATCGGCTTGCCCTTTCAATTACCGCCCCAGTCAGGAGCGGCAGTTTCTAATAGTCGGTCATAGGTCGCTTGATAATCAGCCTTGTAAGTTGTGCGGTCGTCGCGATGTTTGATAAACCATTTGTGGCCCTCTGGCCTTTTGTCCTTAAACCAGTCCATAAAAGCGTCGGTTACGTCGAGGTTGCCGTGGGCTGCTATTACCCCGTGGTTTTCTGTCCACGCGCCATACATGTGATGTCCCTGGCACAAACACAAGCCATTGTCGAGGTCGTGGCGGAAGCGGCTGCGGTTACGACCGATGAGGTGATGGGCCTGTAGCCCTGTTTCCGCACCACATACAGCACACCGCCCACAAGCTACTATTTGGTCGCGCCAGCAGTCATCGGCCAGTTTGATTAGTATTTTGGTGGCGGTTTTATGTTTTTTACACTTTGCCATTAACAAGTTCTCCTTGGAATAATGGCATGGCCTGCTGTATTATCCTGCAAATCTGCTTTGCCATCACTTGTCCTCGGCTTTCTTGTGATATTCTTCTATCAAGCACTGCCAGCAGGGGCCGCGCCGAGTAGGGTGCCTGCCACAGGAGCATTTGTGGTATGTGTGGAGGCCCGGCGTCAGCTCATAACGTAGATCAAGCATTAGTTGTTGAAAGTCGTAGAGCTCTGTTTCACTCATCACTCCACCTCAGCTTTCTCAATGTCTGCGGCGGAGAGGACGTTGTAGCGGTATTCGGCGAATATCAAGTTTGGCAGAGAGGCCAAAGACCCGCACCGCTTCACCATTTCATCGGCCATTTCATCATTCCTCAACGCCGCCACCAGCTTATCCCGCTGCTCAATCGCCTCCTGGCCTGCGATGATGGGGTTGGGGATGCGACGGACTTTACAACATGCATGACCGTCATTTACTTCTCTGCTTTTAGTTGACATGTATCCAACAATACCGCCTCCTGTTTCGATAACGCAACACAGGCCATGGGTCTCTGGCGATTCAAACTCAAACCAGTCCCCCGCATCCAACACCCCCAACTCCACCAACTCCACCACGTCCGGCTCGTCAGCTTCACGTCGCTCTTTGTTAATAGCCTGGCATCGGGGACACACGGTAGCACTTGGTCCGAGCAACACCGGGGTGATAGCTTCACATTGAGCACACTGTACCATAGAGCCTTCACCAATTGCCATATCCGGGATTGTCATATCCGGCTCCTCGGCTGGCTCGGCTTTGACTTCGACGTAAACGGTGTCAATGGTCAAGGCTTGCACCATGACCGAGACTGGCGGCTTTTCACAATAAAAACAAGCACGTAAGGGCGAGGTAGATATACAGACATACTCTTGAGTCTTGCCCAAATTAGTATAAAACCTATCGTCCTTTTTCAACTCGCTAGTCTTGATCTGTTTTAGTGCCATTTTGATTATCCTTTATTTTTTCCAGTAATGTCAATCTGCTGCACCGGAACTTACCATCAGTGTGATACGGCACTACAGCCCCAGCCAAATCTATCCACGCTATTCGGCACCGCCACACGGAATGCGTTTCCTTGCCGTTCTTTTTTATCCATTCAAGCGTCGCAACATTCACCCCACAAGCACATGCAGTCGTCCGTGATGGATTACACACCTCGGTAATTACCGCCCCCTCTTCGTGTTGCCATGCGTTGGGCGAGCGATATTGAGCACCAAATTGCTTATAGACGATTATCCCCTCATTGTCGGCCTCGAAGTGCTGCTTGATCCATTCTGCGGGTTCTGTAAGTCCGACAGCATAGCTGAGGTTGGCATCGCGGAGGTCGGCATAGCTGAGGTTGGCACGGCTGAGGTTGGCATAGCTGAGGTCGGCATAGCCGAGGTTGGCACGGCTGAGGTTGGCACCGCTGAGGTTGGCACGGCTGAGGTTGGCATAGCTGAGGTCGGCATAGCTGAGGTTGGCACGGCTGAGGTTGGCACGGCTGAGGTTGGCATAGCTGAGGTCGGCACGGCTGAGGTTGGCACCGCTGAGGTTGGCACGGCTGAGGTTGGCATAGCTGAGGTCGGCACGGCTGAGGTTGGCATAGCTGAGGTCGGCATAGCTGAGGTTGGCACCGCTGAGGTTGGCACGGCTGAGGTTGGCATAGCTGAGGTCGGCATAGCTGAGGTTGGCACACGACCCCTTCTCGCCAGATAGCCAAGCCTTGTGCTCCGCCAATATATCCCTTAGTGCAGCTTTATCTAGCTTCTCTTTCCGGTCCATTTTGATTATCCTTTCGTGTTGGTATTGGCCCGCTCGAACTGTTTGTGACCCAAATCGCCGAAGGTGTGCTGCGGGCAGAACCAATACCGTCCGCGCTCAGAGTCGGGGTCATTAGGGGGAGCGGCCTGAAACATCTCCCACATCCCACGGTCGCCACACACCGCACATTTGCGGTCTTTGCTCGTGTTGACAGACACTTTGTTCTTTTCCGCATCCATGATCGTCCAGCCAGCCGAACGAGAAGTAGCTGATGCGATAACCGTCAGACACCACGCTTTTGCGTGAATTGCCAGGGCCTCCCGCCACTTTTGTGTTTCCAATGGCGATATATTCCCCCTGCTTGGCTTTTTCGTCTTGGTTGCCCAGGCGTCGAGTACTTCTATTAGTTCCGGGTCGCCTTCTGGTTCTGGTGGGTCCACCTCGGTCGAGGACGGTGCATCTGGGAAACGGTTGTAGGTTGGATCGTCGGGGCGTAGCAAGCAAGCTCGCCTAATGAGGGCGATCTCTTGCCGTAGCCGTTTATTTTCTGCTTGTAACCGTTCCGCTTCATTTGTCATTACGACACCTTGTTGAGGAAAAATTGACGGCCCTGCCGGTGATGACCAAGCCGCAAGGAGGGGATAGGAACGGCAGGGCGCGCCATTGTCTTTGATTGTTGCATTGTCATCACACACTACAAATATACTCCAAGTTTGGCCTGTTGTCAAGGGCGCGGCTCAGCTTTCGCCGATCTTTTGTTTGTGCGCCCATTCCAAGGCGTCTATGTAACAGTCGAGAAGGTAGCGATGTGCTTCTATTGTCCAGCTTGGACGCCCCCCATATTTGCCTTCGCCCATCTTGCCCCAGTTTAACTGTAGGACACATGCCTCGCGGGCGATCATTTCCTGGCTTGTAATTGCGTGTATCTCATATCCCCAATCCTGCAACTGCCGCCGGATGCGACCGCAGAGGATGTCAGCCTTGTCTTGCGTAGCCCACCCCGTCGCATCACCGTCGAATAGTGCCATTATGTTTGGATCGTCTGTGTGATCTTGCCCGTAGTGGCGAAGCCTGGTTATCGCCGCCTCTAATTGTTCTGTTTCATTTGTCATCGCCATCGCTCGCTTCCGGTAGCGGGCAGCCGGGAAGAATGGTCGTATCTAGGTCCACATCGTGCTTAGGCATCTCCGCCTGAAACACTTTGCACTCTAGGTCTGGGCACTCGATACAATTGTTGACCACTACCGTATATATCCTTGCTTTGCTCATTGTCTACCCTTTCTGCTTATTTGGTCCTGCAATGGCGGAGGCAGGTTCGACCCTGCTGAATGTCCTGAGCAGATGACATTCGACGGCCTGCTCTGTGTACCGCCTGACGCTACATTGCGCCCTTCCGCCGTAATGGGCCGTGGCGGGACTCGAACCCGCAACCCAGTGCGCCCTACTGTGCTCGCACCACTGGGCCACGAGCACTATGCGAAGCACTAGGCCATCGCAAGGGGGCTGCGTTTGCCAATTTCGCCACACGGCCCATAGCTCTTATTCACTTTTTAAATCAATAGCGGGGGCAGCATCGAAGCTACCCATGCGGCCAACTGTACCCATTAAAGCGAGGACAACTTACGCTGTACTCTCAGCCGTTACCGGCAAGCACAGGCCCGCTCCGCCGTAATGTGGGCCTCATACCCCTTCGCAGGGTATGCCGAGAGCGCGGACACATTCTTCATAATCGTATTGTCCATTGCCTATAAAAAGACCCCGACAATGCTCGTTTGCCTCTTCTGCGGTCATATCGTCGCCGGTGTAACACAAATGAGAGCAGTCGTTGTCTAGCATTAAGATGTACTTTTCCTTGTCTAGTTCGCCCGACTTGAAAGCGGCGGCCAACTCGGCATATGATTGGTACTTACATGTCTTTGCCATCGTCTACCCTTTCTGCTTATTTGGTCCTGCAAATGGCGGAGACCGGTCGTGAATCGGCGGCTGACTTTTTACGAGCGTGTCCCCGACGGCGTTGAATATGTCCACCGGGCGTTTGTATCAGCCTTGACGCTAATGCCTCTTAAGCAGCATAGCTTGGCACTGCCGCTCCGCCGTAATGGGCCGTGGTTAAGGTTACTCTTTTTCCGGCATTCCTGCCTGGGGTGCGAGATTAAAGTAGGACGCCACCCTACTTCCTGCCACGGCTCATGGTTCTATTCGGTTCTGTCTATTTTGTCCCTTAGCGTGTGTTTAAGATTGGTCAATTCAGTATTCACGGCAGCTACGATAGCAGCCACCGCAGCGCCTATCTGCCTGCTTGTGGCTCCTTCCTTTACCTCGTGCTCGTCTCGCATTATTCGGTCCACTTCTTCCATTATCTCGTCTTCATCTAGCATAACTATCTCCTGTCAAGGGTGCCCGGTAACG
>Ga0307928_10004735_pt1 | contig 10294 bp, 11 predicted proteins | sample AceLakmetagen232_FD_201815 | JGI IMG/M metagenome (GOLD analysis project Ga0307928, IMG submission 201815) | Saline water microbial communities from Ace Lake, Antarctica - #232 | ecosystem: Environmental > Aquatic > Non-marine Saline and Alkaline > Saline | place: Antarctica: Ace Lake...
ATCCAGGCCTTAGCAAAAAGGATATGTCATTGACAGATGCAAATGGCGGATACACAGTTGATAGCGAATTAAATGCAGAGATCCAACATCTGATGACAGAATTCGGCGTAGCAAGACGCGAGATGCAAACAGTCACAATCTCAAAAGGTGATTTAAAGTTAAATAATCTTTTGACTGATGTTGCTGTAACATGGACAGATGAAGCTGCAGACAAAACATCGACAGCGCCAACGTTTGCGCAGGTAACATTGGAGCTCAAGAAAATCGCAGCAATCGTGCCGTTGACAGAAGAGTTATTGGAAGATACGGAAATCGATATGTTCGGATTCTTGGCAGAACGTTTCGCAGAAAAGATGGCCGAAAAAGAGGATGAGGCATTTTTCAATGGCGATGGTACTGGTACTTATGGAAGTTTCACTGGGTTGCTTAATAACACAGACATAAACGAGGTCACCATGACAGGATCAACGTTTGCATCAATCGATGTGGATGACTTGATGGACATGGAGGATGCAACACCATCTGGAGCGATTAAAGATGCGAAGTATTATTTGAATAGAACAATCCGCACATTTATCAGAAAGTTAAAAGATGATAATGGCGCATATATCTATTCGCCTGCAGCAAGTGGAGAGCCAGCAACAATCAACGGTTATCCGTTCGTGATTGTTGAGGCTATGCCAACAAAGGCAGATACAGCAGCGGAGACATCATTCGTGTTATTCGGTAGCATGAAAAAATGTGCATGGTTCGGTACTAAAGGAGCAATGAAAGTCAAAATCGCAGATCAGGCAACAGTTAGAAATACTGCTGATAATGCGGATCTTGATTTATTCATGCAGGACATGGTTGCGTTGAGAGTTGTCGAGCGTGTTGGGTATGTAGTTGTACTTGCAACAGCAATGACAAAACTTACAACAGCAGCATCGTCTGCTTAAGTAGTGGATCGGTAGAGTTATCTATTTTGAAAGCACGGGATCGATTGATCTCGATCCCGTGCTTAACTAAAAAGATAATATGACAAATTATACATACAAGGATAAAAAGACAGGGAAAAAGGTTTTTTCAGATCGGCCAATAAAGGATCCGAAATTGGTGCTGGTTTGTCAGGTTCGCAATGGCCAGATGAATTCAAATAAAACTGTTAAAAAATAAATATGTCAGTCAACAAAGCATATACAACCGAGGCAAAGATTAATTCGTTTTTAAATACCACAATCGTAGTTGGTTCTGCGGATGATTTTATAAATGCTGCGGTTGCAACGATTGACAAAATCACAGGCAGGAATTTTATTGCAGAGACAGTTGCCCGGGCAAAGGTATTCAATGGCGATGGTGGCACAAAACTTATTCCAGATGAGTCGACAGTTGTTTCAAAGGTTGAGCGCGGACTGGATGCGTTCGGGAATTCATTCGAGACAATTTCAGAGGGTGGCTCAAATGGTTATTTTACATCACCGGGCAATATCACAGACGATGCAGGGGCCATAATTTCGCCTATTAAAGCGATTATATTGAGGAGTAGGAATTGGATCAAAGGATGCCAGAATGCTCGCATAACGGCAAAATGGGGATTCTCAACAGCAGTTCCAGATGATATAAGTTTCGTGGCTACGATTCTTGCTGCAGGAATGTATAATTTTAACAGGCAGGAAAGCGCGGGAGATATTAAATCAGAGAAGATTGGATCTTATTCGATCACATATCTTGGCGAAAGTAGCAATGGCGGTTGGGGCGCGTATAAACAAGCGCTTGAGATTTTACAAAGATATATAAAAGTAGCGATGTAATATGAGTATTGACAGATTTTTCGACACATTATTTTCAGTCAGTCGCATGACATGGACCGGGGATTTATCCGAGGAGAGTGTTGTCGGTACGTTCGAGGGGCAGTTGCAAATGATTGATTTAGAAACAGTGGCCAATGTTACAGGAATGTCAACAAAGAGCAACTATGTCTGGTGTGCAGTTGATACAGATGTGCAGGTTGGGGATACGCTCACGGATCCAGATGGCCAGACATACTCGGTGCGCGGGATTCAAAAGATGAATTTCGATAGTGCAAACAATAAACATTTACAGTTATTAGTTGAGGAGGATGAGATCTTATTGAGTTAAAACCATATGGCAAATTTCACTATCAAAGTCAAAGGGTTGATTGAATTACAGCGAGCCATTAAACGAAATCCAAAAACCACAATCAGGGAGATCCAGAATTTCCTCGTCAGGGGAATTGCAAAATACAAAAGTCAGATAAATAGTAACCCTTGGAAAGTTGGCCAGAGTGGCAGAAAAAGGGGCGTGCCGGTTGATACATCAAATTTGCGACAGTTACACCAGACGATTTTTGAGAAGTACAAAGCGCGGATATTTCCACGAAATGTCAAATATGCAAGATGGGTTCATGACGGCACGAGGGTCATGCGCGAGAGGCCATGGCTTGATCAAGCAAAGGATGATCAAGAACCAAAAATCAATGAGCTTGCGGATCAGATGTTAAAAAATATAGTTTCAGCTTTAGCTAAATAAAAATATGTCGCAAATAGGATACACAGAAATAACACCAGCACTCAAGATAATTTTTGAATCAGTCTCGGAGATTGCTGAGGTGTACGCTTTCCCACAATCTAAATATACTAAATATCCATCGTTAGTGTTTAGGCCCGCGCAGTTCTTGAGTGAGTTTGACACTACGAATCAAAATCGTGATGTGTATGAGTACGATGCTTATATCGTTGTTGGCCAGACAAAGGGCAAAACACAGGAGCAGTTGTGGGAGGAAGTTATGCCAAAAGCGTTCGATGCCATAAATCAGGCACTTTCGGCAGGATGGGATCTCGCGATCGCTGGCAGAACCACAGTGCAGTTATTGGCAGGCGATTGGGTTCCAGACAATGGACAAGATGGATATATGGTCGTCGCAGCAATGCGAATTATAATCACAACGTTAAACACTAATTAATAAAATAAATTAATATATAATTATATGAGTGAAATCATAGGAAAACAAATTCAAGTCGGGGTCGGTACAGAGGAGAGTCGAGGAACACCGTCAACCGTAGCAGAGAAGTGGATGCCAAAAGTAGTGGCAAATGTTATTGAACGAGCCGAAAAAACAATCGACGAATCAAGTCAAGGAAATGTCGAGGATACGATCGGCGCGCGCGTTACTAAAAAATGGTACGAGGGCGATCTTGAGATGAATGTGCAGGCCGATGCTATTGGTTATTTTCTTTATAATCTTTATGGCGCGGATACAGCATCGGTTGTTGCTGGGTCGGTTTATCAACATATTTTCAAGATGGCGCAGAATATTATTCATCCATCGCTCAATCTATTCATGCACGATGGATCAATATCAAAAGAGGTTTTGAGTAATGGGATGGTTAGCACGCTTGAGATTCAGGCCAATGTCGATGAGTATGTCAAAGCGATTATTAATTTCGTTGCAAAGACCGGGGCAGCAAATACAGACACGCCAAGCTATGATACAGAATATGATTTTATAGGCAAAGACATCACAGTCAAAGTTGCTGCGACAGAGGGCGGATTGGCTGGGGCAACTGAAACAGTGATCAAGAGTGTAAATATAACTTTTGACACTGGACTTATTCGAGATCATGTCATTGGCGAATACAATCCAGATGATATTTATAATGCCAAGCTATCGATCGAGGGCGAGATGGTATTGAATTATATTGATGATACTTTCAAAGATCTATTTACAGGGGATTCATATCAGTATATAGAGATTACGATTCAAGATACATCAACAGATCTTGGTGGTGGCAATAATCCATCGTTAACACTATTGCTCAACAGGGCTTCGGTTATCGACTGGACACGTGAGGGCGGGCAAGATGAATTGGTTACGCAGACTGTTAGATTCAAGGGATTATATAATACAAGCGACAGTCAGCAATCAGAGCTCACATTGCAGAATTTGACTGCGGAATACGACACAGGAATTAGTTAATAAATCATAAGCCCCGTTGTTTCGACGGCGGGGCTTTTATAAAATATATATGCGAGAAATAAAAACGATAAAATTGGGAGAGTTGGAGATTGATATTATCACAGCGCTAACATGGGGAGAGGCCAGCGAGATCCAAGCAGTGCTTTATGAGGCAGCACAAGTTGGAGGCATTAAGCCCGGTGCAGAAGCAAAGGACGTTGAGGTTAACTTGGGGCTTGGTAAATCCATGATCGATGCTAAATACAAAATGGCGGAGGTGTGTATTAAAGAGATCCGACAGGGCGATCAAAAAATTCCATATACAAAAGATTGGCTTTATGGTTTAGAAGTTGATACAGGGAATGAATTGATGGAAGAGCTGGACAATGTGGGTAAAAAAAAATAATCACTCTTAATGTTGCGGTGGATCAAGTACAAGGAAAAAAACAACCAAGCGACATTGTCATCTTTGAAATGTTATCGGAAAGGTATCATTGGCCACCGCAACAAATAAGAGACATGCGACAGGATGACGTGTTGAATTACTTAACAATAATCAGAGCCAAAAACAATATCGAAAAGGCTCAACAAAGAAAAAATGCCAGACACTAGAACGCTCCAAATTTTGCTAACGATGAAAGACACAGCGACAAAGGAAATGCAAAAGTTGGGCAAACAATCAGAGAAGATGCAAAAGTCATTTAAAAAAATGGCAGTTGTTGGTGTTGCTGGTTTGGCTGCAATTACAGTTGGGATTGGAAAGGCGGTCAAAGATGCCGGAGTAATGGAGGGCGCACTTGCAAAATTCAATACAGTATTCGGCGATGGTAGAGAAGATATGCTCGAATTTGTAAATACTATACGAAAGGAAATGCCAACAGCGCGCGCGGAGATTATCGCCATGGCATCCGGTGTTCAAGATTTACTGGTTCCTATGGGATTAGCAAGAGATGAATCACAGGAGATGACAAAAAGGTTTTTAGATTTATCAAACAAGATTGGAGCGTTTAACGACGTAAATCCAGAACAAGTGCTTAATGCTATCAAATCGGGACTTGTGGGCTCTAGCGAGCCGTTAAGGGCCTATGGTGTTGATGCTAGAGTGGGAGCACTGGAAACGGTTGCGCTTAACGAGGGGCTTATTCAGGCAGGGCAATCGTTTTCAGATCTTACACCAGAAGTCGCAGCACAGGTTCAGGCGCAAGCGTTATTATTACAGATTACAAATCAAAACTCTGATGCGATTGAGGGGTTTGCAGAAAACCAAGACAGTTTCATTCGTAGACAACAGGAATTAAAAGCAACGATGGAAGATGTATCGGCTACAATCGGGGAAATCTTTTTGCCAATCATTGACGATATGTTAAAAAAACTATTGCCACTTATTAGCAAAGTTTCAGATTGGATAAAAGAAAATCCCAAATTGGCCAAGACAATTATTATTGTTGTGGCAGGGCTCACAGCGTTGCTTGCGGTTGTTGGTTTGTTAGGGTTGGCGTTGCCGGCGATTATATCTGGATTTACACTTTTGCTCGGGCCCGTTGGATTGGTTATTCTGGCCATTGGCGCATTGATAACAGTCGGCGTGTTGTTGTGGAAAAACTGGGATAAAATCAAAGATGCTGCGAGCAATGCTTGGGGTGGTATCAAGAATGTTATTGTTGGAACAGTCGAGAGTATACAGCAAGCCATCAAGGATATGATTAATGGTGTGGTTGATAAGTTGAATTTTCTAGTCAGGCAATCAAATAAAATTCAGGGCGGATTAAATAAAGTGCCAGGGGTTAATATTCCATTAATTCCAGAGATCCCTCGCTTGGCCAAGGGTGGCATTGTTACGAAGCCGACAATCGCATTGATTGGAGAGCAAGGGCCAGAGGCGGTTGTGCCTCTTAATAGAAACAGGCAGGGTGTGGGCGGTGGTATTGTGATCAATGTATTTGGAGATGTTTCTGGTCAAGAATTAATTACAAAAGTTTCAGAGGGCATAATGAATCAGTTGAGAACAAATTTGCGAGTGCCCGTTTAATATTTTAAATATGTATGTCTGTAATTGTAAAAATAAACACAGTCGATCAAAGCGATCTCATAGAGTGGGAGACATTGAGCGTTGTTCAGAATTTAACAAATTTGGTGGACACAGCAAGTTTTGCGATTAGAAAATACGGAGCGCGGACATTGGTTCCTGCATACGATGATGATGTTGAGGTGTGGGATGGATCAGTTCAGATTTTCGGAGGTAAGATTTTAAAGGTTGAGGGCGAAGTTGAATCAGGTGGGCCCGGTGTTAAATATCTGGTGCATTGCACAGATCATATTTATGAGATGGACAAGGAGTTGGTCAGTAAAATATATACGAGCGAGACGATAGAGGATATTATCGCAGATATTATATCAAATTACACGAGCGGATTCACAGTTGCCAATGTCTCAAGTACATTTATAGTCGATAGAATAGTTTTCAATCAAGTAACGATTTCAGAATGTTTGAGGAGACTGGCAGACATTGTTCAGTATAACTGGTATGTGGATTCAGCAAAGGATGTTCATTTTTTCTCAAAGTTTGTTAATTCAGCGCCGTATAATTTAACAGATACATCAGGCAATTTTGTCTACAAATCACTAAAACGAATAACAGATGGCACGCAGGTTGTTAATAGGGCGGTTGTGAGAGGCGGAGAATATGATGGCGATGCTTATGAGGACACAATCACAGTTGTCGGCAGTGATACAAAATCCTTTAAATTGCCATATAGGTTTTCAAATCTAGGAATTGAATTGGATACAGGTGGCGGGTTCGCAGCGCAGACAGTTGGAGTAGATTTCGTTGATAGCTTTTCGTCATATGATGTGTTGCACAATGTAAATGCTCAAACAATAAAATGGAATGCAGCGCTTAGCGCTGGCGACTTGATAAAATTTTCAGGCAATCCAAAGACAAGAGTTCTGGCAGTTTCAGAGGATCCAGCGAGCATTGCAGCATATGGTACTATTGAGAAGTTGATCAGGGATGACAGTATCGAGAGTAACGAAATTGCTCGAAGTCGAGCAAGTGCCGAGTTATACGCATATGCAAACGCGATAGTGGATGCGAAGTTTCAAACATATAACTCCGGGCTTTTAGTTGGTATGGTCATTAATGTTCAAAGTACTAGGCGAGATAGTGATGATGATCTGCTTATCAAAACTTTGACATTTTCCATGCTAGATCCAAACACTTTTGGATATAGTGCAATCCTTGTTAGTACAAAAAGGAATGGGCTTATCGAGATTTTGAGATCACTACTTGCGCCGAGAGTTCGAGATACAGATGAGAGCGAAGTTGCAGAGGCAATATTTACAGATACGGTTGGGGCTGCAATTACAGAATTAAATCAATTAATTACACCAGAGGCAGACGATGCGACGCTCGCAGTTGCAGAAGATGAGCTAGTCACAGGAACGGAGCCAGACTGGGTGTTATCGCCATATACACCAACAGGGATGGCGGACACAAAAAGAACAGGCCGTCTCGATAGATCAATGAAATTAATTTAACTAAAAAATATGCAAGATTTAAAAACAGTCAATGTGAAAAAGAATATCGAATATTTCGGCCTAGCATCTTGGGTTGGAAAGTTTGGGGTTGAGGTCGCGATGTTGCGCGAGTTTGTAAAGTCTCGTGATTATAGAATATTAGAAATGCTAAAAAGCAGAGGAGCATTATTGTCTCATAAAGAACATCATAATATTATCGTAACAGTTGGCCGAAATGTGCTCACAAGACTTTTGACAGGGGATGGAACGTATACAGGCGAGATTACATATGGCGCGTTGGGTTCAGGGACGACGCCATTCACAAACGCGAGCACGCAATTAAATACAGAGGTTTTCCGAAAGATAACATCGAGCGCGTCGTTCGATGATAACATTGCTTATGTAGATTTCTTTATTGCATCCGGGGATATTGCGGATCAGACGTTTGAGGAGTGGGGAACATTCATTGACGGCACTGGTGCGGCGGATTCTGGCCAAGCATTTAGTTTGTTGATTACCGGTGGATGGACAAAATCGGGCAGTATGTTTATCTCATCAAAATATACGATAACATAATTGACAGTGCTAGGTATATGATATAAAATAGAGATATAATTATTAAAATATCTCTATGAGAAAAGGACAAAAAATGTCGGATGAGCAACGACGAAAAATAAGTTTAGCTCTTAAAGGTAAAGAAAAAAAATATCCAGTTTGGAATAAAGGTAAAAAAAATATATATTCAGATGAAGCTAGAAAAAAAATGGCTTATTGGAAAGATAAGAAAATGCCCAATGAGATTAGAAAAAAGATGAGTAAAAATCACAGGACTAAGAGAGGATATGTATCAGGCATGAAAGGAAAAAAACAGTCAGAATATCAAAAACAAAAAATGAGCGAAGTGTCAAAAGGTAATGAGTGGGCTAAAGATAGTGGGCCAAAAAAAACGAGTTTCAAAAAAGGACATATTCCATGGATTAAGGGTGGTAAGCATTTAGAGGAATCAAAACAAAAGATGAGTGATACTAGAAGAAAATTGTCTAAAACTTATAAAACATGGAAAGGCGACAAAGCAAAGAAAGCAACGATACATGATTGGGTCAGGACGCGCAGGGGCAGAGCAAGAGAATATAATTGTGAGTTATGCGGTAAGCAAGCCGTGGACTGGTCAAATAAAGACCATAAATATAGTAGAAATTTAGATGATTATTGGGCGCTTTGTCGCAAGTGCCATAGAGAATACGATAAATAACATAAAAAAATATGTCAAAACCTTGGGTAGCAGGCGAGGAATTGCCCGCGGCAGATTTAAACAAAGCAATTAAATTCGGCGGAGATGGATCCGATGGAGCGTTGAGTGTGCCAAGTGGCACAACAACGGTCGACCTTTTAAGTGCGCAAGTTGTGGTTTTAAATTATTCAGCAATTAATATTGCTCTAGGGGCTACATTAGATTTTTCAAATCCCCATGCAAACGGAACGGTGATAATAATAAAATGTCAGGGTGAATGTATAATCGCGGGAACACTGGACGCGTCAGGGCTTGGATCGGATGGCGGAGCAGGTGGGGCTGCTGTTAGCGATTCTGGTGCTGGGATAGATGGCAGTCATGGAATTAGCTCTTCTTTTATTTTTTCAATAGGCAATTATGGTGGTAGAGGAGGGGATGCACCACCTGATGGAAATAATAATGCTGATGCATCAGTTGGTGGCTTAGAATATTCAGGTAGTATATTTTATAGAACACAGGCATTTAAGAGTATAATTGTTTCTCCCGGATCTGGTGGTGGAGGCGGTGCAAGTGGAAATGAATCTTCTGGAGGAGGTGGTGGATTTTCTGGTGCTGGAGGAGGTGGCAGTAAAGGTGGCGGAGCTTTATATTTAGAAGTTTATGGCGCTTATAATGCGACTGGCATAATTACAGTTGCCGGAGTTGGTGGTTTAAATGGAGGTGATGCATCTGCAATTATTGATGGAGGTGGAGGAGGAGGAGGAGGAGGAGGAGCTGGAGGAGATATTTTAGTATTGTATAATGAGTTAACAGCTGATAGTGCAACTTATACAATTTCAGGTGGAGGGGGAGGTAGTGGAGGTTCTGGTGATGGTGTAGGAGTTGGATATACTGGAGGTGGAGGTGGAGCAGGAGGTGGAAATTCAACTGAGAATGGCGATGGAGGTTCTGGAGTGATAAAAAGTACAAAAACTGGTGGAACAGGCGGGGACGGTGCAGATGGTACGGCTACAAGAGAATTAAATACAGATATTAGCTAATTAAAATAATTATGAAAAATCCAACAAAAATAATGATACATCACACGGGAGTATCTCACAAAGATAATCCAGATCAGTTCGAGGCCACAAATGAGTATCACAAGGCGAAATATGCGCTTAAGAGTTCGACGGGTATGTACGGAGGTTATCACGCGGAAATCGGCGCAGAGGGCGAAATCAGGTCATTCCGCAGGGCTGGGGAGCAGTCGGCGGCGTGTATTGGACAGAACACAGGCGAAACGTTCCATATTGCGATAGATGGCAATTTCGAGATTGAAAAGCCGACGGCTGCGCAGATCTATAAATTGCGCGACACGTTGCGGGAGTTGGCCAAGGGTTTTAAGATCGACGCAGAAAATATATATTTCCATAGCGACTTTTGGAAAACAGCTTGCCCGGGTAAATATATGGATAGGGTATTTATTCGCTCATTAGTAGATCCAAAAGCAGTCGAGCGCGAGGAAGTAAAAATCAAAGAGGGCGATTCCAAAGAGGTCATTGTTCGTGCTATTATGGAGAAGCACGCGGAGATCGATCAATTATTAAATCAAT
>Ga0307928_10004739_pt1 | contig 10289 bp, 16 predicted proteins | sample AceLakmetagen232_FD_201815 | JGI IMG/M metagenome (GOLD analysis project Ga0307928, IMG submission 201815) | Saline water microbial communities from Ace Lake, Antarctica - #232 | ecosystem: Environmental > Aquatic > Non-marine Saline and Alkaline > Saline | place: Antarctica: Ace Lake...
TTACTCTTGCTTGAAATTCCGAAGCGATTCGACTACCGTAATTAACTGGCACGTTGAAGTCACCTTGTCCATATCCTATTATGCTAAATAGGACTGCTAAAATTAATGTTGTTATTTTTTTCATATTCTTTTTTTTATCTTATTCAATTATCGTATCGGTACTATTCTTACCGTGTCTGTTGTGCTTATTTTCACGCCACACATTGTATCATGAAATATTATGATTTTAAAATCTGTTCCAATTTTTAATAATAGATCTGCTTGCAAATTTAGAGCTTCTATTGTACCCGTTGCTGTTATATCACCTGAAATATCACCTCCTGTTTTTTGGAAATATTGAGTGTGTTCATGTCCTCCTGATTCTACAACCGTGTCATCACCTAAGATAACTTTCATTTGTGAAATATTAGTAAAATCCAATTCTAAAGTAGCTGTAACTGCATCTATCGCATTATCGGAATAAGCTGTTGTTCCTGCCTTTGTGGAATTATCTTTAGCACTTTGAGTTGTAGCGGTTGTTCCATCTGGTAATATTGTTAAAATTGGTAATCCTATTGTCACCGTCCCATCTGCATCATCTGTAATTTCAATTTCGTTTACCGTTCCTGCTATCCAACTATTCAAATCCGTACTAACTAAAGTGTTTGAAGCATCTGTACTCAATAACCTTACTGCCGTAGATGAACCTAAGTCTATTCCTTGGTAAACCATTCGACTGGTTGCCTTATCATAATAACCATAAGCAGCAGGAATCGTATCCCATATTCCTGCAACTGCATCATAATAAATTAATTGTCCTGTAGTCTTTCCTGATATACTTATATGAGAATACATCCATGTCATCCCTGTATTAAGTTTCCCTCGAACACTACTCATGGATTCACCATCTTCAAAATTCGTCCATGTCTGCCCTATACTTATAATAGAACATACCATAAAGAATAATAATAGTTTTAATTTTTTCATTTTTATCTTATTTTATTTTACTTATTCATCCCAAAATTCAGTATCATCCCAATTGATATTATCATCCCATACTCTTGCCCTATCTGTAATTCCATCATAAACTAAATTCCATGTACCTGCTGTAAAATCATGTAAAGGAGCAAATGAACCAAATATAATGGTACAAAATAAAGTAAAATCTTTACTTTTACTTTCCGCAATTACGCCTTCTAATACTGGTGTTAATACTCTTAATAACATATCCTTTTTCTTTTACCAATCAAATCCAATTACTTTTGTTCCGCTGGTATGTCCTCCACTTTTCACTCCTGCTCTCCATTTTACATTCGCTCCACCACCTTTTAAAGCCGCTCTACCATTATCTGCCGTTGAGGCATAATCTACCCAATCAGCATCTGCCCCCCGCTTAAATTGAAGGATAGCTGTCATTGTACCACTACCTCCGACTGAAAAAAATGCTTGTCCTGTTTTAATATTCCTTATATTTAATTCATCTGTGAAATATCCATCTGTTCCAGGAGCAGTATCTATTTCTACAGTTGCAGTGAAATCTGTCGTTGTTTTTGAATTTGCCATATCTTATATTTATTTTAAAATGCTCTCACACTTTTCTTACCTATTAATTTATTAAATGCCCCGGAACCTGCATCAACTTGGTCTTTATAAGTTGAAAAAGGAAAGAATCTGTATTCTTCAATAAATTCTTGGTTCCATTCTCCTTTTAATAACAGTACATTGCCTTCATTTACTTGTACAGAAAAAGGGTCAGCCCTAAATGCTTTATCTCCTTGTGGTCTATCTTTATAAGTTGAAAAGCCAATTAAATTTCTTATACTGGCTTCAGCAGATTCCTTTCCACCGCTTCCGGGCTCCTGTTCCATATAAATAAAAACATCCGTTCCATCAGCTTCCGCCGTTCTTCTTATTATTCTTTCCCTTTGCTCACTGCTCCACTGACCCCTTACTATATCCTGCACAATTATTTTTTTATTCCTTAGAATACTTAATTTCGCTCCTACGGTATATGCTCCCATTCCATCACTGCCTGCCTTATCCCAATATCTTACAGTTGTTACAAAATTATAATCAGATGGTAATTTTTCAATCATTACAAAATTATCAACCTTAAACATTCCACCTCCTGGAGGCGTTGGATTTTGTCCTATTTGTCCATGAAATCCATATTGCCCTAAATCTTCTTGTAATTTCTTTAACGTTTCTTTATCTAATCTAAAAGGGTCAAGTAATCCGTCTTGGTATTTATTGATTAAATGTTTTGGTTTTACTTGTTTTTTATATCCTTCTTCTAATGTTCCCGGTAAACAAATATGTTTTATTGCATCTCCTCTTTTCTTAATCAAAAATCCTGTCGGGTCATTCTGATGTAATCTCTGCATGATTAAAATTACAGGTGTATTCTTTTTGTCAATCTTTCTTGTTGATAAACTTTCTGAAAACCATCTATTTGTTTTATCTAATTCAACTTTAGAATGAGAACGCCTTGGGTCTAATGGGTCATCCACTATTAATATATGTCCGTGAAATCCTGTTACGGCTCCCCCAACCGACGTAGATAAACGATTTCCACCGTTCTTTATTTGTACGGTATGCCCTTTGTTTTCAACGAAAGTCTTAACAACCCTAAAGTTTGACTTCGTGTCTTTATCTTGTTTAATGGAGATTTCCGGGTAGGTAGCCTTAAATTTTTCACTCCTTACTAAATCTCTACTTCCTTCTGCACTTTCTAAAGCTAAAGATGCCCCATAACTTCCTGTAATAAACCTCATCCAATACCACCGTGTCCAACACCATACAGGAAACGCCTTACTTACTATACTTGTCTTACTTGTTCCTGGGGGTATATTAATTAGAAGATAATCATATGGATATTGTTTCTTTTCTGCTATTGTTTCAGCTAATTCTTGTAATTCATTACAAAGATATTCTATATGCCAATTTAATATTAAATCATCTGTACTTAACTCTTCCCAAAAATATTTAAAAAAATGAAAGAAACTTCTATCATTCAATTCCCTAAAAATAGCAGCTGGGTAACCAAGAGCTTCTTGAAACCTTTTCTTTCTTGGTTCCCTTGTTCTTGTTTTTATCACTGTATGTTTAGTTCTTATCATTTTGGAACTTTTCCGTTTTTATAATTTCTTGCTTTTGATGTATCTTCTTCTTTTCCTTTTAACTTGATTGACATTCTTGCCATCATTGCAAGTTCTTCCTCAGTAAAATCAGCTAAATCTAATTGATTTGTTTTTGATAAAGGCATTCCATCTTTTCCTGTAATTTCATGCTTTGTTACATCTGACCAAGGATTTGGTAAATGTCTTGACCTGTTTTTTAACCAAAATATTGCTGCTGCTGTGTCTGGTGGATAATATTTTATTGTGGCTGCTTTTATTACTTCTCCTTTGTAAAGAAATATTTGTTCGTCTGGTTGAGTATAACCCGTTGCTTTTTTATATAATGATTTTGCTACTTTACCATCGGCTTCTTGCTTTCCTTGTGAAATTGCTTCACGAAAACCCGGTCTCATTTTCTTCCAATAATCAATTGTAGTTACATCTTTTCCAAAAGCAATAGCAAGTTCTCTGTCTCCTAAGCCTAATAAACTTAATTCATAGACTCTTTTAGCTATTTTTAAATTATTTTTTTCATCTTTGAGTTTTATTGACATTATAGGTAATGATTTATTTAAAAAAATAAAATTAATATAAATCTTATCCAAATAAAATAAATTATGGAAGTATTTTTAATAAAAGTACTAATGATTTTTTAAAGTTTTGGAGTCTTTAAAATTATATACCTGTTTTTCTACTTGTTAGTAAACAGCAATTTTTGTATTTCTTCCCAGAACCACATTGACATAAATCATTTCTTCTTAATTTTGGATTTTGCCTTTTGTAAGTGGTATTGATTTTATTTTTATAAATAAATTTTGTAGATCCCTTTTCACTCATGTTCCCAATCCCTTTCTATTCTGAATAAATGCTGTTCATTTGTATAATCACCTGTCTTGAGCATTTCATTTCTCTTTGCCACACAAATAGGGAAAGGAACGTTTGATATTAATACTTCTTTATGAAAAGTTAATTTGTATTTCTTTACATATTTTTCTTTCTTATTAAAATGGTTATCAAACCACTTCTTATCATCTTCCGTCATTTCATTTTTCCAGCTCATATTTCTATAATTATAAATTTAATGCAATAAACAGTGCGGCAGCCACTGAAAAAATAATTCCAATAACAACCACTATTTTATATAAATTTTGATTTTTATCTTTCATTTTTTAACTTTCAATTTCATCAATTGTATAATAAACTTTTATCCTAAAATTTATCGTTTCAACAACTGTTATCGGTATGATTCTTATTCCTCTTTTAATTAATTCCCTATTTAGAAAATTATTAAACTCTGCAACTCCGTCAAAAATCTTTTCGTAAAGTTCCATTTTTATAATTTTTTATAATCAAATCCGTGAATTGGATACATGTCTGACTTAAATACTTTTTTCTCCCCTTCAATAGTTTGAATAGTTGATACACTACCCTCCATTTTTAAAATTAAGGCATAACATTTGTCCTCATTAATATAAACATTTACCTTATCACCTACTTTTACGTTTTGTTTAAATTGTTTATATCTGCGATTTGCTAATAAAATCCAACTTATAAATAAAATTATAACTATTGCTATAATTACTGCTAAAATTATTAATAATTTTTCCATATATCTTGATTTACACTATTTTTTCAAAAACAAATTTATATCCATTCCTGTAATAATTACCAATATATTTCCTATTGCCTTCTTCTATTGGTTGCTCAACTTCATACAATTCAATTTTCTTATTTTCATATTCTTGAAAATCAATAGGCTGTAATAAAATTAAAAAAATATCATCATCAAATTCTTTAGTAATACCTAATATTTCAGTACCTTTTGGAACCTTAATACCTTGATTACCTAAAGACGAAAAAATTGATATTAAAACTACTTTTTTATCTCGAGAAGGTATATCCTCATCTTTCATTTTTTTACAAATTACCCAACCTTTTTCTTCATTATAAGGGCTGGTTTCAATATTATCCTTACATTGTCTGCAAGTTAATGAACCAATTTTAATTTGGGTGTGAACTGAACGCTTTAAATTGTTTAAATAAGGACAAACCTCTAAACATACAGAATCATTTGTTTCAAAGTAATATTTTCTTTCAGCCATAATATTTTAATTTAATCTAATATACAAAATCAATTGGTTTTAATTAATAGCTGGTTAAAAAAGGTTTTCCCATTTGTAACGATTGTAACACCGTCACATAATTATTCGTGTCATAATCTGCTTCCCTTAATAACAATTCATTTATCCTCAATACTCCTAATTTCTTTTCCTTTCCTTCCTTATCCTGATTCAATCCATACATAGCTGTCACATGTGAATATTTTCTTTTGTCCTCACTAAAATTCTTTAATTTAATTGTGTCCTGCTCATAACTATTGCTGTCCGTTTGCGTTGCTGTAACCACTAAACAATGTTTTTCTTGACTTAATCCCCTTAATCCTTTCCATATTTCATTCTGAGAATGTCTAAATTCCATTCTATTATCAGGCACCAATATATCAGCGTAATCAATTATAATAACATCAGGGACGAATCCTTCCTCTTTCTCCCATGTTGCTAATATATTTTTTATTTCTTGAACTGATAAAGTACCATTTGCGTGAGTTGATAATTTAAATTCCTTATTATTTTTGGTAAAAAATGCTTTAAATTTATCTTGTGCTTCTTTTACTGTTAATGGATTACCTGTATTTACTTCTTTTAACCAAACAGCCCCCCAATTATGATTATTATAGGCACTACAATTATGACAAGGTTTATAATTTTCATTTAATTTCATTTGCTCTACAAGAACATCGTTAGTAATTGTTTTGTTTAAATTCTGTTCTGTATAATCCATTCCATTTAAAATTCCAAAATCGCATTCCCTTACATTTCTATCACAAGTATCCAATTGATTATGAATGCAATCTTTTACTGGTATATAGAATTTCCCTGAGTACTTTTCTAAATTTGATTTTCTTGATAAGGAAATAGATAACCTAACCAATGCTTGGTTTTCTGACATGTCCCCTGCTTGGAATACCGCTACCTTAGAACCTTGCTTACAACCTCTCAAAGCCATCTCAAACAGCATAAAAGTCTTTCCTCTCTTTTCTGGTGCCATTAATCCCACTAAACTATCCCTTACCAATTGATGATTCCAAAATGCCCCTAATTTACCAGGAAATCTAATCACTGATTGATATGAAGTATTAAATGCCTGTTCTAATTTAATTAAAACAGATTCATCCTTTAATGAAATATCATTTCCTATTTCCTTTGCTATTCCTTTATAATTTTGTGCTTGTTCTTTTGCTTCTGGTAGTTTCCCTCTTTCAAGTAAATCAGAAATTAATTCTGAATGATTTTCTAAATGCCTTTCCTCAAAATATTGTTTTGTTTTGTCAAGTAAATAATCAACATTAATTCCCTCTTCTACATACTCATTATTTAAATCAGGTAATATTTCTTCTTCAATTTCTTCCGCTATGTCATCAGAAATTTGCTTTTTCTTTAACTTTTCTAAATAAATTTCTTCTATATCTTTGAAAGGTGCTTTATTGTATTGATGAAAATACTCAAAACACCATTTTGCTAATAATTTTGCTGTAGAAGATTTAAATAATTGCTCTTCTACATGCAAACATTGCAACTTTTGTAAATAATTGGTTGAGGTTATTAATCCTATAACTATTTTCCTTTCAATATTATTTTCAGACATATTTTATTTTATTCTTTTCCTTTCAATATTTCCGCAATCCATTCATTATACACAAGATTACATTTATTCCTTTGTGCTTGCCATTCTAAGAATTTACCTTTTAATAAGTCATTATTGGTATCTGAAATTAATTTAATCAAATATTGCCCCAATTTAGCTAATTTAACAATTTCTTCTTTGTGTTTTAATTCCATTTTTGCCATCATCTATAATTTTTTACTCTATTAATAATTATAATATAAGATGAGAGCCTTTTGGAAATTCTGCCCATAAAATTACATCTTCAATTTGATGCCAATATTCACCTCCATTTTCCTCAACCCCCCATTCAATTACTTTTTTATCAATAGCTTTATATGCCCCACCAATGTTTTTTTCGTATGCTATTCTTTTACTTCTTTGACCATATTTTGCCTGCTTATCAACTGTGATTATTAATACTTCCTTATCTAATTCGGGTAAATCATCTTCTACCCTCACCCAATTTATAATACTATATAATGTATTTTTATTTAAGCCTTCCATTATCTATAATTTTTCACTTTGTTTATAATTGTACACATTTGGGCCATTCTACTTGAAAGCCTTTCATCTTGTAATTTATCAGCCAATTCAGTAAGACTTATATTGCTGGTAAATATTGTTTTCTTCATCTGCTCATACCTACCATTAATTATCATATATAATATTTGAAAAGACCAATCCGTTGCTTTCTCTACTCCAAAATCATCCAAAACTAATAATGATAAATTGATATAATGATTTATTAATTCTGTTTCCGTACTTTCTTTTGAATCATATATACTTTTTATTTCCATGAATAAATTGGAAATAGTAATAAATTTGTAAGTTCCAAAAATATTATCAATATAATCATTCTTTTGCTGTAAAAGAAATAAATTAACTGCTTTTAATGTTTTTCCGGTTCCTACCTTTCCAAAAATAAAGCAACTTTCAACTTCCAAAATTTTAGGAAATGATATATTTTGTAAATCATTAATGATTCTTGGAGTTAAATGTTTTTCCATTCTTATTTCTAAAATAGAATCATTCCATTTTTTCTCCCTCATACAATATTCACAATAGGTTCTTTTATAACTTTTCCCACAAACTTTACAAACTTTCATAATAAATGTCTTTATTTTATTGTTTAAGCATAATAACAACTCCTATACTCAATTATCTTTTGTTTTAAGTATATTTGTATATAAATAATAAAAAACGGCTTAAAACGGCTTAAAATTAGTTTTTAACTTTCTACTTTATCAACATTGGTAAAATCCGTTCCTTGCAACCCTGTTCTATTACCCCTCTGAACTTTTTCTTTAATAAATGGTTTCATCATTTTTGCATCATTTAACCATCTGGATTCATTTAACCAAGTAGATGGATTAGCAATTTGTCCGGCAAGCCATTGGTCAGATTTTATTTGGTTACGAATAGCTAATTTTATTTCTCTCCAAGTTGGTTTATCTTTATTTGGTTTTTTACAAATTTTATTCCATGTGGTTAATGCTTGACCCTTACCTGCTTTTTTTGGATATATTTTCCAAAAAGAATTAAATTGGGAAGGAGAGATTTTAGTACTATTATTTTTATTATTTATATTATTAATACTTATTATATTATTACCCTTATAGTTTTCTAAATACCCCCCCTTATAGTTTTCTAAATACCCCCTTATAGTTTTCTTAATACCCCCTGTAGAAATTCTTAATACCCTTTTATCAATTTCTTTTGTTTCATTTTTATACAATATTTCTACTGTTATCAATGTTTTCTGTATTAAAGAATTAATTATTTGACTGACGCGGCTCCTGGAAATATTAAAGAAATTTGAAAAATAACTATTAGAAGCAAAACAACCATCTTTATTATCTAAACTATGGATTTCAATAAAAAATATTTTTTCCTGTAAAGTTAAATCCTTACATAACCAAATTTCTTTGGGTATCCAAATACCTTTGAAGTCTCTTTGTAAATTGTATTTTGTTCTTTCCATAATATTACGTATTATGTTAAAGGAAATATGCAGGGACGTAATAGATTTCTGAGTAAAAATCTCCCTGCATAATCCTCTAAATTTTTTGTATTTTCTTTTTCATATAATATTACGTTTATTATAATTCAATGGCAAAATTAATAAATAATTTAATTAAAAACTAATTTTTATTATTATTTATTTTTATAGTTTTTAAATTTCTTAAGAGCAAGTTCTTAAATTCTTTAAAGACAAGTTCTTAAATTCTTTAAGGACTTGTTTTAGAAAATTTGATTTAATAAATGTTTTACATCATCATCTTTCATACTTCCTGGGTCACCTTTAATATCTATTCTAAAAGCATCCACATTGCGAAATTGTAAATCAGCTACTAACTTATTGGCTTGTTTTATTGCCTGTGATTCATCATCAAATATAACAGCAACCCGTTTAAAAGTCTTTGCTATTAATCGCATTTGTTTAGAAGTATATTTAATTCCTAAAGTTGCAAATGCTTTTATTCCTAACCTCCACACATCAGTTATACCTTCAACACAAATACCCGTATCACTCCATTCTTTTTGATTACCATATAAAATATGTTTATGATGTATAGTTTCACGGGCTTCAGGGCATGCCATATATTTTAAAGGATGTTTATTTGTAATATCTCGACCTTGAAAAGTAACTACTTCATTATTCCAATAAAAAGGAGCAATGATTCTATGTTTATAATCAATATCATCTAACTTAGAATACACACCTGTTCCTTTTAAATTCCAAAGTTTTTCTAATTCAACAGAATCAAAATTTCTTTTTTCTAAATACTTTTTATGATTAGCACTTAAGGCTTCACAATTTGATGGAAATTTAAAAGGATTCTTTTTAATTTTAACAATAACTTTCTTAGATGAAATAATAGCATCATATTGTTTTATGACGATATATGTTTCCTTTTTAGAAATATGCAATATCTCACTAACAGTTTCAATGGTAGAATGATATCCACAACGCCAACAATAATAATAATTTTCAATTTCATTATATCCAAGATGATATCCAAAATTTCCTTGACAAAAAGGACAAGGCATATTCACCCAATTTGGACGGCAATGCTTATGCCCTTCGGTTTTAAATTCAATATTATAGTCAATATATAATTGAGTTACATTCACTGAGCATCAATAATTTTATGTACTTGGATACTTAATTTCCAAATGGGATTTTCTTTGATTAATCCTATACAAGATAAAACATTTAAAGGACTAATTTTATCCTTTTCTTTTCCTATAAAAACAGGAGATAAATAATAATGATTTGCATCAGGCAAATCATCTATTTTTATTTCCCTTAATTTAGTTACATTTTCAAGCCCTTCTGGTGTTAAAATATCAACAGCATAACGAAGTTCATCAATATAATTGAAATTTTTATTTAAAATTTCATTACTTACTTTAGGAGAACAAGCAATATAATCAATACTATCAGGAACCGGATTGGAACCA
>Ga0307928_10004740_pt1 | contig 10289 bp, 19 predicted proteins | sample AceLakmetagen232_FD_201815 | JGI IMG/M metagenome (GOLD analysis project Ga0307928, IMG submission 201815) | Saline water microbial communities from Ace Lake, Antarctica - #232 | ecosystem: Environmental > Aquatic > Non-marine Saline and Alkaline > Saline | place: Antarctica: Ace Lake...
TTTTCATACATGATTTAAAACCTTTCTATAAAGTGGTTAAAAAGTCAGTCAGGCATGATTTCTATAATCATACAACCAGTAGGCGGTGCCGGCGGAAAATTTTCAACCTCTACATCAACTTCGTTACTATAGTCGGATTCTAAATTAGATGTATCATAAGCAGTTACTGCAAAATAATAAAAACCAGGAGCTAAATTCTCTACTTTATAGGTTGTTATATTTTCTACATCTATATTTCGATCATAACTTGTAGATACTGATCCTATATATACTTTATATCCTTTTAAATCAGGCTCTGAGTTTGGATTCCACTGTAATGTAGCCGATCCTGCAAATGCTGATGTAATTGCAAATACCGATAATGTTAAAAAAGTAACTAAACTTAATAAAAACTTTTTCATAATCTCTCCTTATATATTATAGGTTGCTAAACATTTTTTTAAAAGCGGCTAGAGTGTTGCTTTCTGTACCCGTTTTTCCTTTATTTGTTTTATACGTATACTCAATTTTAGCTTCAGGATTACATCCTGAAAAACTAATTACACTAATACTTTTTATTTTAACTGTATTTCCATCCATATCTTCTAAACTTATTCCAGGTTTTAAAGTGTCTGGTATATTTTTTTTAGCTTTTATCCTACCTCCTAATGCATCCCATAATCCTTCAATTCTTATAATCTCCCTCGAGAGCTTCTAAAGTCTCTATCTATTATATTTATACCAAAGGTATTTTTCATAAATTTAGTAACCTTTTCCTTTGCCTTATCTATTTTTTCTTGTATACTAAAGCCTGCACCACGAACAGTTGCCCAGTAAAGAGGATAATAATCTTTATTAATCCATAGATCAACTCTTATATAATGCTTAGTTCCTTTAGAATCTCTTAGTCGACCTGATCTTTTATATTCTGTACCCTGTCCGATATCCAGATTAAATTGACCTTTTCCTTTCTTATAGGAGTAATCTCCTACGCTTCCTTTCCAGTGTCCTTTAAAAAAGGTTGTTTTTGGATTTTTAAGCCACTTAACAAATTCCTTTTTCTTTCTGTAGAGATCATCAACATCTATACTATCTAATATAGACTCGTCTTTTTCATCAAAAGTAGCTACTATAATAGCTGTTACCTTATCAGCTAGATTTCTATCCTTTCGCAGCTCCTCTATTAACTTTTTCATAGTAAACTAACCTCTCTCTAACTAACGAATTCCTTAGTTGATATTTTTCCATCCCATAAACCTTCGGTTTTCATCTTTTCTAACCATTCATTAATACTCATCTGCTGTCTACTTTTAACTAAATCTCTATGAGTTTTAGTTTTAGAAACGACACCTTGATAAATCTTTTCTAATATATCTTTATTTCCTTGACAATTTTCTATAAATCTATGGGCAGCCTCTTTACCAGCCGCCATATAAACAGCTATTGTTCTATTTCTAATAAAATCATCATAATTATAAAAATAACCTCTCGAATCTGCAAAATGGTACAATGGACCGGTGGTCATTATATGCTTATCTTTTCCTAATACAGCTAAGGTGAAGTTAATAAAATTCTCTCCACCTCCATAAATTCCTAATTCACTAGGCCAACCTCCTACTAAATCATATAATTCTCTACTGATCAGCATACCACAAGTGGACATAACCGGTACTTTATAAGGTTTTTCTTCTTTTCTATAATTAGCAAATGTATAATGATAAAAGCCTTTTGTAGGATTAGTTTCTAAGCTATATATTAAACTCTGATTAGCTAACATATAAGCTAATGGAAGATGTAATGTTCCATTTAATTCAGTATAATGATCTACATAATAGCTGAATATTGCTTTAAGAGAACCTGGACTTGGAATAACATGTGCATCTAAAAATAATAAATTCTTTCCTTCAGAAGCTTTTACTCCAACATTCTTTGCATTCCAGTGTGAAAGCTTATTGGGATAGGCTATATACTTTAAATTAGCTACCTTTGAAGCTTTTTGCTGCATTACTTCTCCGCCTTTATCTTTAGAGCGAAAAACAGGTATATCATTCATACAAGATCCGCAAAAAATCTCTCCAACTTTCTGCTTATCTAATTCCGGACAATAATTATCAACTACAATAATTTCACTATCTATATCTTTTAATTCTAATAATACACTCTGTACTGTAAATTCCACCATCGGGAATTCATTTGCAAAAGGAATGATGATTGAAAGTTGTTTGCTCACCTTATACCTCCGTTTTAAACTATAATCTTAATCTTAATCTTAATCTTAATCTTAATCTTAATCTTCAATACTCTTGAAATAATTATTTGCTAGGTTTTCTGTTCACCTTACTCGCTCTTTTCCAAGTTGGTGTTTTTGGCACACTTGGCGTCTTTCTAATAATTTTTGGTCCTTGTATTTTATCTGCCATTTTTTACTCCTTTTACTTTACTTTACTATGACTCTGCCCGGTTTCTTAATAACGTCATCTGATTTTAAGAACTGTGTTAAACTCTTAACTAATTCATCCACTGTTTCTTCTTCAAAGTCTTGATCTGCAGCATTATAGTAAAGGGTCCAATTCTTTCCATCCCATTCAAGGTCATAGAAGGGAAAGAAATTATTATATTTTTCTTCTCTCGATACTTCTTCTCTTTAGCGTTAATTTTGGATCCTTCTTATAAACAGCTTGAATGAAAGTTTTCACTATTTACTCCCTAACGCTTTCAATTCGTTTTTCATACATACCTAATGTTTTTCGAATTCTAGCTGCTCTTTTGTTAAGTTTTTTAGTACCTGTATCTGAAAGTTTCTCGCTTTTTAATCTTTTTTCGGTTTCGGATAAGGTAAATAACAGATCTTCTGTTCTCTTATCTTTTACAGCTGGTTGCGTTTTTTCAATAACTTTTTTAGGTGCCGCTTTAGGTCCTTTTTCAAAAACACAAACTGTTCCTTCCATTCTAATTTGTATCCACCCCTTACTTAAAATATCTTTGTACCTTGTCATAAAATTAGCATCTGTTTGATTCAATTTCATTATATTCATATTCATAATTTAAAGTCCTTTCTATGTATACAATTCGGTTACACTATATAGTTCTGTTATACACTTTCTGTTTCTAATTTTGATAAAAACAAATATTGAATAGACTTTTTAGAAGGCAGAAATTTTAAAAAAGAATTAGGATCTTTAAGCTTATCTCCTAAAAAGTAATACTCTCCAAGAAGACCTTTTTTTAAAGGTTTACCAAATTCTTTTGAAAGAATTTTAAAAGCTTCCTGCTCATCCATTAAAAATCCAGTGTTAATAATACGTCCTTGAGTGGGTTTTACCAGGACCTACTAACTTACGTATTCTTTTTATTAATTTTTTCCTTCTAACATCAGTAGAATCTTTTGCTTTTATCCTGTAACCTGCTATCTTAGCTGTCCTTTCTGCAAGAACTCTATTCTTTCTATATAAAAGTTTAATTAATTTTTCCATAATTTAAAATCCTTTCTACGTGTACAGTTCGGTTACAGGTAGATTAGAAGCGTTATAACCACCAAAGCTTAATCCTGCTGTTGTAGTACCACTGCCACCTAAACTATGTCTTCCAATTGTTAAATCAGCAGCTGCAAGCCATACTGCTCCATCGTAGATTTCAGTGGTTTTTAAAGCACCAGCTCCACCAAAACATAAACTAGCACTTTGTGTTCCATTTGCTGCAAGATTTGATCGAGCTGTATTTAACGCCCCACCAGTTGCCCAAATTATACCATTATATTCTTCAGTAACATCTACAGCAGCTGCTAATCTATCTGTACCACCCATACAGAGACCGGCTATAGCTGTACCCGCTCCTGCAACATTTACTTTACCAGCATTTAAGTTACCGGCGGCTGTCCAGCTAGTACCATCATACTCTTCAGTAGTGCTGTGATAAAACACAGCTGCTACATTATTACACTGAGAGTTAGATGTACTTTGATCTAATACAAAACGTTTTCTAGAACCTGCAAAAGATAAAGCAGCTGCTTGGGAACCACAACCACCTAAACCTTGCCTAGCCACATTTAATTTATTTGTTGTGGACCAAACTAAAGATGTATATTCTTCTGTTGTTGAAAAATCAGGTGAACAATCACTGTTCCATGCTCCAAAACTTAATGCAGCTGTCTGTGAACCACAACCTGCATGAAAAGCATTAGAAACGTTCAGTTTATTTACTTCAGTCCAGCTTGTTCCATCAAAACTTTCCGTAGATTGTGGGTTAGGAATTCCACCAAAACTTAGACTTGCACTCTGTGTACCTGCACCAGCTATTCCTCTACGCAATTCATTCAAATTATTTCCCACTACCCATGCCATAATTTCTTCTCCTTTAATAAATAACTGATTACATTACACATAAATTCTATGGTTTTCTAACTCTTCGTTGCCACCTTGGGCATTGGCCTTGTTGGCTTTGTTTTATATTTTGTTGACCTGGAATATTACTATTACATGGACCTAATCCGCGTCCTGTTTTTGGTCCTTGACCTTTTGGTCCTGTTCCATCTCCTCTAGGCATTATTTCTTCTCCTTCTTGGAACTATACGTAGTTGTACGTTCCATATCATATCATATCCTAATTTTTTAATCCTCTACGGTATATACTATACCTAAATCTTCTTCTTCATCTTTATAATGATCTAAAATAAAATTTAAAATTTTAGATGTAAGTCTTCTTTCATCTAAATTATTAGGAACCTTACAGATTACTTCCTCATTTGGAATCTTATTTACAAGAATAAAACTGTTACCCACTAAAGTAATTAAATATACAAATTTTGGATCACCTTCTTTTAATGCCGGCAGAGTTATTTTAAATTTCTTTTTTTCAGGCCAGTTAATAAACTTGTATTTTTCATCTATTTCTTTTAACTTTTTATGTACTGTATTGCCTAAAGTGTGCAAAAATAACGTTTCCATTTTAGCGGCTAAAGCTGGAAATAAACCTTCCACTACCTCTATTCTACCTTTTCCAATAGCTCTGGAACCTTGACCTAAATCAATTAATTTATAAACCTTTGATTTAGTTTGCATAAGATTACCACCATGCACATCAGTAAAGGCTACACCTTTATCATTCAATTCTTTTAATCCTTTAAAAGCTTTTTCTACTAAAGTAATATCTGCACTACCGGTAGGAAAAGAACCCCATTTTTTAATTTCTTCAGCGTCGTAATCAAAAAGTATATCAATTAAATAACCCAATACAGCTGGGTCATGTATTTCAGAATATAAATCATCAAATAAAAGATCTTTTTCTTCGTCGTAACTAAATCGACGTTCTGCATCGTACACAGCTTCTAAACTTCTAAGCATGTTATATTTAGCTGCCAATTCTTCATAGTAAGGAATAGAATCACTACCACAAGGACCTAAACGGTCCATTACCCCAATTTCAGAAGACGAAAGAGGAAACAAGCGTTCTTGTTCAATAAAATAAGCACCTTTAACAGAATTAAAAGTAAACACTCTAAAAATTTTTACGACATGTTTAAATTTCATAGTCTTAATCTTTGCGGATACAAGAGCTTCTTGTTTATCAGAAGTAATTTTCATTACATTCCCTTTATCCGTTGCGAAAGCAATTCCATACGATCCAGGTGTTTTTCTACCCAACTTACTTTTTAAAACAGTACCTATTTTAGCTAGTTTTTCTTTTAACTCAGGTAAATGTTTTACAATACCAGCTTTATTCCGGATTACAATTTCTGGAGTGGTTGGCATTTTAGAGGTTATCTTCTTTTTCTTGGTTATGCCATTCTTGAGCAAATCCGATTGTTGCACGATCGCCAGGTCCATTATACTTCTTAGGCCATGTAAGACCTGGATTTTCTTTCTTAAAATAATTAAATAAAACTTTATCTAAAGCGTCCTGCATTTTACTTTTATCATAATTTATTTTATAAACTCTTGCACCGGACTCTTTGCCAGACTCTTTATCTACGTAGAGTTCTTCTATAATTTCACCTAAAATAGGAATTGTTATCTTACCACCGAATCTTTTTTTCTTTCCGGTTCCATCATAGGTAAGGCCTCTAGCTTCTACTTTTCGAACCTTAACAGCTAATAATTTATTCCCTTTTTTAATCAACTCTGCAATAATTTTCTTCATCTCTATAACACCTTTTTAATTCAGATACGTAAAAATTTCTTGTTCCTGTTCCTGTTCCTGATGTCTACTTACTTTTTGATCTGCCAATTCAAGAGCAAGATTAGTTTCTAATGCCTCTAATGCTTTTGCTGTGTTTTCAAGACCTTTTTGAGCTACAAGTAAAGCTTGGTTTACTTCTTGTTCGTAACTTTGTAGGTTGGCTTTAAATGTAGGTAAAGATCTGGTTAATTTACGAACTACCTTACAAAAATCAGGAAAAGTAATATCTAATATATCTGTAGTATCTTTAGATAAATCGTTAACAATTTTCTGTAGTACACCGCTACCTAATTTCTGAAGTCTAACCACCTCTTCTTCATAACCAGCTTTTTGCACATGTTTTATTAGATCCAATCTTTTTTTCTTTTTAAGTGCAGCAATTATTTTTTTCACGGTTTTCTCCTACCTCCACTTCTCACTCTATTTCTGCACTATATTCTTTAAGTCTTTGGGCATATTTTGAGTTATCATTTTCATTAAAGCATCAAGTCTTTTACGACCACCTTCTTCAATAATTCTACAGGTTTGTTTAAGCTCAGACTTAATCTTTTCAATAGGATACTGTAAGTCAACGTACTGGTTTACTAAATCAGCACCGAGACTTGCTTGATTTTTTTTAGTCAGCATTGCACCAAGGCCCATTTTCATTACTTTGCTCATAGGCTTTTCTGCAACTGTTTTAGTCTTAGTTTTAACATTTGCTTTAGTAGTTTTGATCTTAAAACCTAATACTTTTGCAACTTCTTTTGCCAATTTAGGCTCTTTCTTATATAAAGCTTTCAATTCATTTTTCATAATTAACTTCCCTCTTTTATTTTTTCTGTCTAAGATAATTTTTTAAACTTATCACTATCAGCATCATAATAACTAACTATATCCCGTTTTTTAATGGTCGTTATTGGAGATAGAAAAAAGATTTCTTTTTGGTATTGGTTGGCTCCAATAACGCTCTTAACAAAATTAACTTCTTTTGTAAGATGAGGTAGAGCTTCTTTTAGTTCAGCTATAACATCAATACCTTTACCCTTATGCTTTGTAATTGGTCCAGTCTCCATAAAACCTCCATCAGCTGCCATCTCTTGTAAAGCATTAAATGAAAGAGTGGTGTTATAGTAAGGTTGTTTGGAAACTTTAATTTGATCTATATCTCCATTTAAAAGCTTTTTAAAATCTCTTTCATAATCGGACCAATATCGATAAACTGTATAATTTTTTATATTCCACGAACCAATAAATTTCGAATATTTTTTTAAATCTAACTTTTCATTAGCTCCAACTGCCTCTGCAAGAGCAAGCCAGAAATCTTCTTTACTTGCAGCTGTAGCTATTATTTGAATAACTTGATTTTTATTTCTAAGATTTAGGGGTCTATTACCTGCTTCCACCACTCGCCTGAGTAAGTCTACTTTATTCTTTTTAAGCAATTCTGCAATAATAACTTTCAAAAATCTTCTCCTATCCTTAAAATTGTTGGTATCTCCTAAATACATTTATTATTTCTTTACCAGTTTTCCTTCTTCTAATGCATTTATTATTTCTTTCATGTGATTTTTAAGAACACGCCTTGAATCTTTCAGTGTACTATTTAATATTTTTTTATACTGATTCATAACTGTTTGAGCATTATATTCTGATCCTGGATTACTAAGCATAATATCTATTAAATCAGCAAAAGAAAAACTACCTAATAAGTTATCTTCAAAAGAAAACCCTGCTTTTACTGTAGACGTAGCTTTGATTTTATAACCTAATATCTTAGCAACTTCTATTGCTAACTTTGGATCTTTTTTGTATAAAACTTTCAATTCGTTTTTCATAGTTAATTTCCTTTTTTAAAATTGTTCTCGTTCATAATTAAAATACTTAAAATCTTCCGCATAAAAATGCTCAACTATTTGCTTACTCTCTGTGCAATAATACCCTTTATAATCTGCTTTTCTTTTAGAGCCATTAATGTGAGGAATATTCTCTACCTTCTTATTCAAAATAACAGCTAATTTTTTGATATCGGCTTCTAAATTTTCAAATCTACCTATGAAATCTAAATTAATATTCTCTACCCATCTTACTTGAGGGTTGTATGCGTTAGCTGGATGTCTATGAAATGGAGAATAAGATGGTACAAAATTAGATAAATTTCTACAAAAATCTAAAAACATTATTTTAGATGAAACTAAGGTGCCATGTCCTTTACTTTCGTACGCATATGCAGAAACTACTCTATCATACGGATTTCTACAAAAACAAAAGTTGTATGTATTTTGTGGTTTATATTCTGTAGGTAAGAAATTTAATTTTAAAACATTCAAATGACCAAAAGTTACTAAATTAGATAACTGTTTTCTTTGCACAACTCGTAAAGCATCACCAACTCTTTTCTTTTTTTGAATACCAAAAAGATGTTGAATTGTAGAACCTGCAGTTTTAGGAATCCAAATAAAAATAATATTTTTCATGGTGTATCAACTCTTTTCGCAATAAATTTTGATCAGGTAACCACTTTAATAACATATTTTAAACCTTTCAATAACTCCTTTTTTAATTAAATCCAAAATAGATAATTTTCCTCTTATTTTATTATCATCTAACACTCTTTTAAGCACATCAAGCTCATAAATTTTATTTAAATCTAAAACTGTACCTTTTCTTTTACTTAAAACTAAAGTGGTTGTATTAAAACAAGTTACTAATGTTAATATGATATTATCTACACCTATTTTATTATAAATAATGTCTCTAATTTCATCGAGATCAGTAGAAATGGGTAGAAGAGTAGGTGTAGTGTTAGAAATGGGTAGAGAGGAAGTAGGGGATACAGATATAAATTTTAATATCGATTTAGTATGCGATAATACTTCATCTAACACTTTTGGGATATTATCCATTAAAACAACAGGCTGCTCTACTATTATAGTTTCTATCGTATCTAAATAGTAACCTTCTACATCTATATGTCTATACTCTACTCTATATTGTCCTACTGTTGTTAATTTAATATCTTTTTTATAAACACCTTTACCTACCACATCCATCGTACCAGCAAGTACTGTAGTATTACTATCGAAAACTTTTATTATCTCAAAATCTATACTTAAACCATCTATTCCTTTTCCTTTGCTATCCGTAACTAAAACTTCTAAAGAATAAAAAGTATTAGGAGCTATTTTTATCAACCACCGTCTCCTTATGGTGAACTATTTTACCAATAAGATATCCACCATATTATTAGAAGCTATACCACCTTCAGTATCAGATTTTAACTTAATAGTACATGTATGAGTACCTGCAGTAAGAGTAGAAATATCTATTTCAACATCTTTTACTTCGTATTCTATTGAACTTGAAATTAAAGGACTTCCTGCTGGATCTGCTAATGGATCTAATTCTGGAGCTAATGCATCATTAATCCATACTTCCATTGTAGCTATATGAGTAGCACTTGTTTTTAAAGAACCGATAAAACGTAATTTTTTAGGTATAAGTTGAGTATTAACTGGAAAATTAAATATTTTAACTGCGTCTAATCCTGTTCCTGTCACTGAAACTTCTGTTTCATCTCCAATAAAGGTTGTTGATTTTATATCATCAACTGCCTTATCTAAAGTAACAGCATCATCTACTATTTTATTAGTGGACACAGCATCGTCTGCTAATTTTCCTTCAGTTACAGCTGAGTCTGCTAATTTTACAGTAGGTAATGCTCCGGTAACTCTATCTGTACTTAAATCTACTGCACCCGCTGCTAATTTATCAGCTGTTACAGAACCGTCTGCTACTTCTCCAACTCTACGAATATTTATAGCCATTTTATACTCCTTTATATGTTAATAATTAAATTATTTTAATTAACTACTGATTAAAATCTATTGAATTAATAATACATCAACTAAATCATTGTAAACTATACCAGCTGCATCGCTGGATACCAGAATAACTTTACATGTATGATGACCATTACCCAAATCTGAAATATCAAACTCAGAATCAACTAACTCATACTCTATTTCTGTACTACTTACTGAAGACCTAGCGGTTTCTTCTGCATTAAGATATAGTTTTAAAGTAGCTGTATGTCCAGAGCTGGATTTCAAAGAACCAATAAAACGTACTTTCTTAGGACTAAACTTATCGGATTT
>Ga0307928_10004741_pt1 | contig 10284 bp, 10 predicted proteins | sample AceLakmetagen232_FD_201815 | JGI IMG/M metagenome (GOLD analysis project Ga0307928, IMG submission 201815) | Saline water microbial communities from Ace Lake, Antarctica - #232 | ecosystem: Environmental > Aquatic > Non-marine Saline and Alkaline > Saline | place: Antarctica: Ace Lake...
TAAAATTAACCATCATTGATCTAAACACTTCGTTCTGTAACATTAAAGCATACATATTAGCCAGTTCAATCCCTAAATAAGTTATTCCTCCAACAAATACTACTAATAATCCCATCATCCAAGGAGACTTGCCACTTTTATATCCAGTTATCAACATCCCCAACACCAATGCGAATATAAAAAAGAAACTAAACCATATTAATAATTCTTTTAATGCTAGGAAAGGATACAAAGACATACTCCATAAGTCCTGACAGCTACCAACTAGAGTATTATTTTCTATAACACAATCCATACTTTCAAAGCCTATCTGTGTTACATCCATTACTTTATATACAACTCCAAAGAATATTCCAGATAAAAATATGAAAGCGATGCCTATGACTATCATTACTAAATGGCTATACTCTCTTATGTCTCTCATATTTTCAAACATTTTTCCCTCCTTGTTCTTTAATTATAAAATTAATGAAGTCTAAGTATATATGATTTCTGGATTTAAAAAAATTAACAATCAACCCAGCTCTTTCAATTTGGCTTGTATCTTCCCCGTCTGATTTTATTATGTTTTTCTTTAAATTATTATCAAACTCAAAGTAATCTACACCCAATCTTCTAGAGGTACTATTACTCATCGCCAAAACCCCAGTTTAAATTCTTAATATCTTCTACAATAGTAGATATAAATTCTTGTAGTTGTCCACCAATCATTAATCCTATAAGCAAAACTCCCCAAGCATAAATATACATTGATACTGTCATTAAACTTACTAATGCAACAATGTTATAAGTTAAAACTATATCAGTTAGAATAATAATAATAGGAAATCCAATCAAGTAATAAATACCAAAAGTATTTTTCATTAGGTTATATCCAACCATTGACATTGTCATTTTAAAGTAATTTTTGTGTTCATATTTTTTAAGAATTTTCTTATACCATTTTTCATAATCCATTTTTCTATTGAGGAATACAACTCCTAAAAGAATAGATATAAAAAATAAAAGTAATATTATATTAACTCCAACAAAAGTTTTTTCTCCACTATAACTCGAATCAAATGTATCCGAATCGCAAACAGCGATAGTAGAATCACCACAAGTAATAAAAGTATATTGTCCTATTTGGTTTGGGGTATAAGAATAATTATATGCTTGTCCTATTTTAGTCATGTTAGCACCTGGATAAATTACAGTTCCGTTGGGTAACTCTAAACTTATTAAAGTGATATGAGTACAATCACCAGCCTGACAATAATTGGTTATCTCCATTGGTTCATCTACTTTATAGTCACCAATATTTTCAGCACTAACTAATACAAACATAAATAAAAATATAAAAACTAAACAATAATTAAATTTCATCACTTCTTATATCTAATCCTCTTAAGTTTACTTCGGGCTTTCTTAAGATTACTTAGCATCTGCTTTCTTCTTGATGCGGACATTTTGACTTTTTTCTTTTTGGGCGGTGCAGTTCTCTTCGGTGACTTCCTTATAGCCTTCCTTCTTAATCTTTTCATTTGGGCTTTCTCAAGGGGTTGGTCTTGGAAGTATTTTCTCTTTTCAATAAATCCATTAAGCATTTGTTTTTTCTTCCCATATCTAATTTTGTACTTACGAACTTTAATCCTGTGTTTAGAATAGTAACCAGCAATATTCTTCGGAGGTCTTACAATTTGCTTAGCCCCCCCCATTGGGACAAGAAAAGCTGTCTTTGATAAATGGTTATCGATACTCCAAACAGCATAGTCACGAGCATCTTTTTGAGTTAGTGGTTTAGGGAATAACTTCTTAAATTTACCTCTGACTTTTTCTACAACATAATATGTTGGGATTTCAGAAGATAATTTCTTAGATTTAAACCTTTCTCTAATTTTTGGAATTAGTAATTGTTTTTTCTTTTCTCGAATTAGTTTTTTCTTTTGTTTTATGCTAGGTTTAAGCTTACTTTTAACATCTTGTGCAACAGCCTGTGTAACATCTAATTTAGAAATTGAATCTTGTGCTGTTTTTTCTAATGGTTTGGATCCTTGTGTAGAAATTTGTTTTGTTTTAGATATTGTTTTAGATGTTGTTTTAGTTTTTAGTTTAAATAATTGTTTAATTGATTGTGATGCTATAACCTCACTAGCGAAACGTAAAATTGGAAGTAGATTAATTGTTTTTTTCTGAACAGATTGTATTACAAATAATTGGGGTTTAATCTTTTTGACAGATTTGGCTTTTTGTATTTGTTTGACTTTTTGTAGCATTACCTGTTGCCCTTGCCTTACTTCTACATACCTTCCCTTAGGAACTTCAGGTTTAAAATCTTTAATTGTTCTAAAACTTTTAGAACCCTTTTTTACAATTTTCACAGATGGTTGAGATATTGGTTTATCCATATCTCGTATCATTTTTTTTGCAGCAGCTTTAAATTTATTAACTTGTGCCTTATCTCCATTTTTAATTGCTTTAATAAGTTTCTTTTTAACATTATTTTTTAACATACGATATTTAACTGGTGCAAGACTAATCTTTTGTCTTCTAAAAACTTCATCGAACAAGTTATCCACAACTTTATTTACATTCCTATAATTATTTACTTTATCTATATCTTGTATTTTAATGTTACGATAGGTTTTCCTTTCTAAAATTTTTATTCTTGTTTTTTTAGTAAGCCGACGACTTGTCTCTTTGCTTGATGCTAAACTTTTTAGTTTTTTAGGTTTTAATTTTGCCTTAATAAGTTTCTTTCTTTTGGCAAGTTGTTTTTGCCTAGATAATTTTCTTATTTTTCTAGCCTGTTTCAAATCTAATAACCTAGATTTTTTAGCTTGTTTTGCAAGTGTTACTTTATTTTTACCTTTGTTTAATATCTTTCTTCTAGCAATTTTTCTTATTTTTCTAGCCTGTTTCAAATCTAATAACCTAGATTTTTTAGCTTGTTTTGCAAGTGTTACTTTATTTTTACCTTTGTTTAATATCTTTCTTCTAGCAATTTTTCTTATTTTTCTAGCCTGTTTTAAATCTGCCAGTCTAGCTTTCTGTAATTTAGTAAGAATTTTTTTTCTTTTAACAGCTAATTTAAACTTTTTTATTTCTGCGTTTATCGCTTTATTAGACATACTTTTTAGTTTCTTAAATTCCCTTGTGGCTTTTCTTAAATACTCAAAACCAGAGGACTTCTTAATCTTATTAAAAATCTTATTAATCTTTTTTATTATTGGTAAGTTGCTAACTTTTATTTTTACATTATTAAATATAATTCTTGCTTTTTGTATTTTTCCAATCTTTAGAAATTTAAGTTGATACGGTTTATTTAGTTTTGCAGCTAAAACTAATTTTTTATATTCTGGTAATTTTTTTAATTCTTTGACAGTAAATCTCTGGACGATTCTAATAAATTCCTCTGCTTTCCCTAGTCCTAGTTTGCCACCGCTATTTTCAAATCTTCTTATAATAATTTTTGCCTTATTAAAACCTAAATTCTTCGCAGTTTGTTCTACTTTTGCTATGGCTTCTATATAATTAGTATCACCAATATTAACCGTAAATCCTTTTTTTCTAGCAGTCTTTCTGGCAACCCTTGCTCCTTTAAGTTGTTTAGAATACTCAACAGCAGATTTAAATTTCTTAACTTCTATATCTTTTGCTTTTTTTATTAGTTTTTTTGCTTTAGAAATTCTTTTTATAAATTTAATCTTTTTTACAGGTTTTAAAACACTTTTAGAAATTGCAATTTTCTGTACCTTAATTTTACTAAACATCGGTTTAAGAGGTTTTGCAGCTTTAGCAGTTAGTTTTCCAGTTAGTTTTCCAATTATTTTTACTCCCTTCCCTATAATTTTAATACCACCTTTAAATATATACCACTCTCCGTATAACTGTCCTAATGCCAACCCTGGTTCAACCATAAATAATTTACCAAAAGCATATCCAGAATCCTTTATCGCTTTGCCAAGAGTTTTAGAAACCTTCCATCCTTTTTTCGCAGAGTTTTTCGGATTGGTTATTACATTCTTAACAAAAGCAGGAGTCCCTTTAATAAAACCAGGAGTCCCTTTAATAACACCAGGAGTACCAGTAACTACAGCACCAGAAATTCTAGGCATACTTGCTGCAAAACTAAATATTGCCGAGGAGAAACCTAATGCAAACATCCCAGCTTGTCTACCAACCATTTTTGAAGAAATTAATCCTGATTTCCCAAGTCTCTGTATAAAAGTTTTCTTTTTATCATGAATTTGATTAGCTAATTGCTGTCTTGCAGAAACACCTTTTGTTCTCTTATACTCATCTATTTTAATATTTAAATTTCTTGCTGCTCTTTTAACTCCCTGAACCAATTTAAATTTATCCAAATATTTCTCAACTGAAGTTCTATCTCTAAAAACAGGAGGAGTAAAATCTTGTTTTATTTGTTTAAGATAATCATTGAAAGATTTTTTTTCTAATGGAGTTGGTGTTGTTGATATAAAAAATGATGTTTTTAAAGGATCAACATACAATCCCTTCATATCTTTACTTGACATCTCTTTCGCTATTCTAAGTTTAATAAGGGTAGCTCTCCTTCTTTCTTGTTCTACAGTTAATCCACTTCCACTAAAACCCAGTATTTCTCCACTCCTTAATTTACTTTCAAATGCAACAGCTTTTTTCTGTTCGTTTATTTGCTTAATATATTTTTCCTTAGCTTTTCTATCAATATCTTGAGAACCTGCAATCTCAGTTTTTAATTTATCTAATCTTGCCATTTCTACATTTTTTCTAGTTTCTTCTTTTTGTCTATTCTTTTCAATCTGAACAGCTTTTTTTATTGCAGCTTGTGCAGAAGAACCAGAACCACCAGTGTGTTGTTTAATAAAATTTGCTTGTAAAGAAGGTGCAACCGAAAACCCCTTACCATTAATAAAAACAGTATTACCATCTACCTTAACAGTTTTATAAGTTGGAGTTCTTCTTGAACTTCTACCCCCTCCAGAACTCCTCCTCCTAGCTGCTAACCCAGCAGGAGTATCAACTGCTTGACTAGGATCCATTGAACTAAATCCAGTTCCTGGAGCACCTAATCTTGCCATTACCTAATAAACCAAGATTGAGTATCTTTATTATAATTACCAGAATAAGTAGGGCAGTTTATTGTACTCATCTCATTTAATTCACACTCTAAATATTTTGGTATTTCTTGGGAACCAACTAGATTAATTATTCTGTTATCACAAGTTGTAATTTCTATTAATGGAACACCTTGAACATTGTAACTTCCTTTATTCACATCTAAGAAATTAATGGGGAATTGTTCGGAAAGTTCGACGACCATAGGGTAAACTTTTTGACAATGTGGACAAGTTTCACTATAAAAAAAGTTGGTTGATATTGCAGATACTGACGATAATAATAATATCAACATTCCTAAACTTAAAACTAATTGCTTACTCATGTAAAATATACACATTACGACTATTTAAAACTTACTAAATAAGAAAGTGATGGGGGACAAGCCCCCATCGTGTAAGTTTTTTGTTTTAACTTGTATCAAAAGTGATACCAGGGGATATATAATTTAAAATCCTGCAGGAAATTAAACCCTTTGTACTTACAACCCGACGACAAATAGTTTGGATTTATCGTTAGTTATTAATTAATAACAACCTATTTAAAGGTTACTAATCTTATACGATTATGAAGTTCAGAGATTTTTGGCATAAGTATAATGCAATAATAACCAGCATTAGTATTATTTTATTTATTATTTTTTCAGTCACAATGATTGTTAAGGATCATAATTTAAAGTTAGAGATTAATGAGAACTGTGGATGGGGAGAAGATGATTATGAATGCTATTGTGAAAAAAGTGAGGCTATAGGAATTAAGAATAAGTTAGAAGGCGAAACAAATTTTACCTTTGACTTAGGTGGGAAAGATGTGGATTCTTGATATAATTAAAAAGGTTATGATTAATTTAATCACCTTCGCTGGTATTATTTTAATTTGTTATTTTGCTTATCTTTGGATATTTTAGGTAGGTTTATATATTAAAATATATAAACTATTGGATGGGAAGAACAATAATTGAATGTCTGCATTGTCATAAGGTTAAAGAACAACATGCTAAAGGATTATGTTATTCTTGCTATAGAAAAACATATATACAAAAGAAAATCACTTGTTCTAATTGTGGGAGATATGTAGAAAGACACACTAAGGAATTATGTGCAGGATGCTATAACACATTAAATTTTAGAGAACAAACAAAGAATAATAATTTATCTAAAAAGTATAAAGTAAGTATAAATGATATAGTCAAAATGAGAAGTAGTGGGTGTGTTATATGTGGATGGAAAGAAAAAATACATATTCATCATATAGATCAGAATAAAGAAAATAACCAATTAACCAATCTAATAGTTTTGTGTCCTAACCACCATTTTTCCCTTCACTCAAAAGACTACCAAGATAAAACATTAAAACTTCTTGGAGCTGTTGGAATAATAATACCTAAGGTCATATTACAAATTAAAACTAAATAACAATTAGATATTTTAACTGCGAGACCATTCAAATCTATATTCTAGTAAAAATCCGTTCGCACATTACTATCATGTAAGAACGTCGCACAATCCACCGTTGTAATGGATTGTGAGAACTATTTTAACTGTGCACTAAGGTAACCTTAGTGCACACCACCTATACTAATATAAGTAATAGTGGCGATTTACATTGTTTTGAATTTCCCCAAAGTAGCTTCGTGTTATATGTATAATACGAAAGCCTTATAAAGTATAGATGTTATGGTTTTGTATGGATAAAATAGAGCTTACAAACGACTTGAGGCAAGACATATTAGATTACATAACTAATATTGATGGTGGTGTGGTGTCTATGAACACAATCAAAAGCTACTCTAATATAATAGACAGAATCTTCGATTGTTACGGTGTTCTTGATAGGACTACAACTAAACAGATGTTAAAAAGGTGGAATAAAAAGACCAAAATACGCGCAGTATTATCAAAGATTAATGAGTATCTTGATTATAATGACATGGATTATATCATTAAGCTTCCAAAAAGCAAACGTAACCCAAAACATATACCTGATATAATCACAAGAGAAGAACTAAAAGATGTAATAGATAAGATGCCAGAGGTTGCAGGATTAATTGTATCCTGTATATTTAATATAGGAGCTGGTCTTAGAATATCTGAAATTATTAATCTAAAGTGGAATGATATATCATGGGAAGATTGGAGTATAGAGAACAAAACAATTAATGTTAAGATTAAAAACTCAAAAAGAGGTAAAGATAGGATAGTCCAAATACCACACTTCACAACAGCAGAGTTATTTGAGTATGCCAAAAAGATTGATTGTTTGAATGAGGAGGGCATTCCAACTGGAAGTAACATCTTTGACTTTGATTCTGATTCATTTAAAAAACAATTAAAACTTTTAGAACCAGAGATATGGAAGCATGAGTATACAATACATTCTTATGATTTTATCAGACATAACATAATAAATAGATACTTCAAATCCATTAACAATAAACATATAACAGCACACTCTCTAAGACATTCCAGGGCATCAGAACTTTATAACAAATATAATATACCAATTGCTACAATCCAGAAGTGGTTGGGACATACAGATATATCTACAACAATGATATATATACACGTTTCTACAGATGAAGATAGGAAGATGATGGAAAAAGTTGGAGGAGTTTAATCCTTTCTCTTTAATTGTTCTGCTATACTATTTATCTTTTGTGCTTTCTTTTGGAACACTTTATTAAATGTACCCATATCAAGAAGATTTAAATAAAAGTTTAAATGTTCTATTTTCTTTTTATCTGGTATATCAATATCCTTCAAACTATCCCATGCAGTCATTTTATCAGATATTTTACCAGTAGCTATTTTCTTTACAACACCCTCTATAATCTGTTCTGGCGATTTTTGAGATTCAAGTCCAAACTTTTCCATTTCCTCGTCAGTTAGTTTACCAGTAGCAGATTTAACTTTAACTAATTCATTATATTTTTTTTGCTCTTCTTTTGTAAACTTTGCGAAAAATATTCTTCCGATATATTCCTGGTGGATTACTGGCGGTATTATGTTCTTCTTAGGATTTTCTTTTAACCACTTTTCCTCTCGTTTTAATATTTCTTCTATATTCAAACCCTTTCCACCCTTTCTTTTATTGTTGGCTACATATACCTCTCCAACACCCCGTCTTACCCATATCCACATTGTCAAATGTGCTGCTAACTTTGGATCAAATTCTGTCTCCAATGGCATACAAAACCAATAAATATTAAATAATTTTCTATTAGTATTCTTCCTTTGTTTAATTGCTTTATTTACTTTATCATACCATCCCTGACGATTACTTCCTGCCCTCGCCTCATCATACCAAAGTGAAGAACCACTTTCTGTTATCATCTTATACGCAAATTCATCACCGTCTACTATGAAATGCTTTTCTGGAATAAACATATTCTCATTATTATTTAATATAAAATTAGGTTCTATCTCAGCATGTCTAAAATTCATTTTGCCAACAAGCGAAGATTTTCCTCCACCAATCACACCAGTTATTAGTACAAATCCGTCTTTTTCTATTTTTAATCTACCTATAAGTGCTTTCCACATAGCCTTATATGTTATATTATATCCATAGAATTTCTTAGCATCCCTATTGTAGAAAATAGTCTTATGTTGATAACTTTTGTTAAATGCCATTTTATGCGTCCTGTACACGTTCGATAAAAGCCAATTCTTGCTCTTTATAGGTTAGTTCTTCATCCTGTTGTAACCCAGTAGATATTATTTCGTTTATATACATTATACCTTCTAATTCTTCATATATATCTTCTAATTCTTCCATCATCTCATGGAAATTATCTGTTAAGTCCCATTGTTCTTCTCCATCAATATCTCTTTTAGCTATAAAATCGTCTTTAAGTTTAGGTGTTATATCCGCATGTATTATGTCTTTTTCACAGGCCATCAATTTTTCTTTTATAATCATTAGGTTTTTATAATCACAATCAAAGTCTTCTAATGGATTAGCAGCTTTATCTTCTGGTGTTGGATTTTTCTTAGACCAATCCGTTTCACCCTTACGTCTTACCCTCCACCTAGAAAGTTGTACTAAATCTCTATCCGCATGTATCATTGCCAACAAACCCTTTACTTGGCTTAATCTTTTCTCCTTATTAGTCATTTCAAGGTGTGATTTTAATGAAGTTGAACCAGTACGAGCCTGTATTGTAGCATTCATATAGTTTATCATCAGAGATAAATCCCTATGATGAGCTATCTCTTTAGCTGCATTGAAGGTTTTTAAGTCTCCATCTTCCGCCATTAACTATACCTTCCCCTATCAGTATAATCTCTTTCTCCAGACTGTAAGCTTTCCTGCCCTCTAACACTCTGATGGGTTGCTTTATTTTCTCCGCCTTCAATAGCTCTTGAATAATTGGCGTAAATTCTCCTATAAATGTTCTCAAAAATATCTACTGCCTGTGATTTCATCCTACCCTGTTCATCATAAGTTCCAAAACGCCCAAACTCGTATTCCATCATTCTTCTAATAAATCTCAGTAAATTTTTGAATATAGAATCCATTATTGTACCGAAGTGATCCTTACTTATTCTACTTAGTTTTATATCGGGAGATAAATTACTTTGAACCTTTCTAACAATCATTTCTGCCTGTTCATCTGTGAAACAATGATTCTTTTTTCTAATAGTTTTCCATTGCTGTGTTTCTTTATCCTTAACTTCTTTATATCCCCTAATATCTAACTCTAAATCCTTATACTGATTATCTAAAATAAAATGATGAAATGATTCGGGTTTTTGTGCAGATTGAATAGCTACATCATCATCAAAAAGATTGTTATTATAATAGTCTTCATCAAAGTTTTCATCTTCATAATTTTCATCTTCATCCTCTCCGGTTAAATCGCCGACCTTATCTTCATCTCTATTAAATCTTTTATTATTTATTCTTTCAGAATTAGCTCTTTGTTCTGCAAACCTATTAATTTTTTTAGTACCATTCTTAGCTTTATCTTTAAATCTATCCAAGAACTTTCCCATATTAAGACCTTCCCTTTTCTATTAAATCAGTTTTGCTTTTAATTCCCTGTCTTAACAACAACATAACTAAGTTAATCGAACAGAAGATGATACTTAAAGAGTTTCCAATATATATCGAATATATCACAAAGAAAACATTTAAATATAATAAGTACTTTATAATAGTTTCAATTGCTAACCAAACATC
>Ga0307928_10004743_pt1 | contig 10281 bp, 7 predicted proteins | sample AceLakmetagen232_FD_201815 | JGI IMG/M metagenome (GOLD analysis project Ga0307928, IMG submission 201815) | Saline water microbial communities from Ace Lake, Antarctica - #232 | ecosystem: Environmental > Aquatic > Non-marine Saline and Alkaline > Saline | place: Antarctica: Ace Lake...
CAATGCCGTCTGTGGGGAATTGGTTAGATGTTAATGTAACTAATATAGTAAAGGATGCTATTGATAATAATTCTGGAATAGTAGATATTTTCTTTGAGTTAAGAGATGTAGTCGGAATTGGTACTTACGCTACCCCACAGTTTTATTCAAAAACTGGGAGTTCTGGAGATACATCATTAAGACCTAAGATTGTTATTGAGAAAACAATAGAAACGGCACTTGCAATCACAGCGACCATACCCTCAACCACAGCGACTTATGTTTATGAACAAACTGCAGCTTATACTGCATTAGCAGTAAGTGCAGTTGTACCAGCGATAACTGCAACCTTCGCTGCTTTTGCATGGACTGTGGCATTCACAGCCATCTCGGTTGTTGCGACTATACCAAGTATGGTTGCAAGCTGGAAAGGATGGGAAATGAAAGACAAAAACTCAACCACTTGGACAAACAAGACGAAAAATTAAATGGCAAAACAAATATATTCAAACTTTGACGCAGGACTAGCAACCCAAGACAGGAACTTACCTGCCAACCAGTTTGCAGTAGGTAGAAACATAGACACTCATAGAGATTACGGGTACTTGAAACCAGGATACACTGGAACTGATTTAACTGGAGCTGCATTGGACGGACTTCCGTTGGATTTTGCAGTAGACCCTTCTACTGGTAAGGCTTATACTATAACACATTCTTCAGGAACAGTTACTAGGGTTCACCAAATAGATATTGCTAGTGGCGTAAGGACAGACGGTGGTGTCTGGAGTTTCTTAATTTCTGGAGCTAACATAACTGGATTACCTACTTATTATGATTTAGAGGGAACAAGAGCATATCTCTATCCTTCTCCAGCTGCTGCTAATGTAACTACGACCAGCGGACTAAAATGGTATGTAATTAGAGACATAGTTCCATTTGAGGTCACAGATACATCAACTGAACCTGGATTTGATAACCACTTTCACAGGATAGTTTCTTTAGGAGCATCTTATGACTTTTGTTTGGGAAGTTCAATAGATGACAGAAAGGATGGAATAAAAAAAGAAATAGACCAATTACACAGCGAAATTAATGAACATTATGGTTTTAGGAATAGAGCATCTTTACCAAGGATGATTCCTACAGACACAGATTCAATATAATGGACTGGAAAATAACAATAAATAACTTCCAAGGAGGCTTTGCACCAGCATGGTACAAGGAAACATACCCTTCTTATGGAAACGCAAACCAAGCAGGTGCAATGTCAAATTGCGACATTACTAATCCTGGGTATCTCACCCAAGGCTCTGGTTTGGCTGCTCTGACAGCAGGAACCGAAGCAGCAGCAGTAACCACTACGATTAAGGGGATTTTAGATATGGCTGTTACTGCAGATGCTACTTATGCTACTGGCGGGAATAAACTTTACAAACTAAGTTCTACTGCATTAACTGTGACATCTCCTTTTGACTACAGTAATGGTGGACACCAAATAAACCACGATGGTTCTGAACTCGGAGAAGATGTAGCCCTATATCAGGGGAAACTTTACTATTCTTACAACCAAGCAGGAGCAATAGGATGCATAGGAACCTATGACCTTGCTACAACCTTTGATGACGACTGGAGCCAGCAAGTTCCTACAGGAAAAGCAGACCTACAAAGTGCACCTCACCAAATGTGTGTAGGGCTAAACGATAGACTTTATATCGCCAACGGAAGATACATAGCAGACTATATTGGCTCTACTACAACCTTAGGCACAACAGCATTAGACCTACCAACTGGAACAACAGTCCAATCTATAAAATGGATGAACGACAGACTATGGATAGGAGCCAACAACTCTTCGCTTACAGGTTCTAACAAGATTAAAGGTTCTATATATATCTGGGACGGCTCAGCAGAGTCTTGGGAAGCGGAAATACCAGTAGGAGGAAGAATAGGTGCTCTTTATGTAAAGAACGGAGTATTATTCGTATTTTATCAAGATGTTTCAAACAACTACAAACTAGGATATGTGAACGGAAGTAATATAACAGATGTAACCAACTTCAGCGGAGGACTACCAGATTATTACCAAGTAACAGAATACAAAGACTTTATCCTCTGGACAGCAGGAGCAAATGTTTACGCTTTCGGGTCAGGAGACAAAGACCTGCCTATAAGATTATTCCAAATAGCCACAGCAAAATACACCACAACAGTAGGAGGATTGTCTTGCCCTTTTGGGACACCTATGATTGCCTCTCACAACGCCACCACAGGATACGAACTAGATAAGTTCTCAGGATATACAGTGTCTTCTTACTGGAAGTCGCTTATGTTTGACGTAACAATGGACAACAAACTCCATGTAATAAATAAAGTAATAGTTAATTTTGAAAAATTAGTTGCTGGAAATAGCTTTACTTTATCTTTGATAAACAATAAAGGAACTACTTTATATACCAACGAAATATCCTACACAAAGTATGGAGAAATAAGCACATATTATACGCAAGTGGTGCTTAATTCAGAAAACTTCAGAGTGGAAATTGACTACACAAACGGAAGTGTATCTGCCAATACAAAAATTAAGAACGTGAAAATCTATGGCAAATCAGTTTGAGGAACTAGGACAAGACCTAATACCAAAATATAAGTGGGACGAACTTTTTAACAGCCCACAACGGTTGCAGAGCTTTTTACAAGAGAATGGCACGCAACCAGTCGGCAGTACAACCAATGTATATTCCTCAAATGATGTGTTCAACGAATATGGAGGGGCTTTCACTATATTAGGAAACGAATTAAGAAGTCCTGGATTTATTTCTGGGCAAACTGGATGGAGATTAAAATCAGGAGGAAACTTTGAAGCCAATAGTGGGATCTTTAGAGGTGCCCTAGAGGCTAACTCGTTAGATATACCAGACAAAACCACAGCAGATTCTTTTCACGTAGCAACAGACGGAGATGTATGGTGGGGTGCTACTTTAATAGGAAGTGCAGTAGGAAAAGTAGAAAAAGACGGGAAGGCTACTTTTACTGATATAGTAGCTACTGGAACTATAAACGCACAAGCAGGATATTTATCTGAAGGAGTAGAAATTGGGACAACTAATGCTATTTTATGCGAAAGTGCAGGGCTTAATGTGGGAGTAGCGGGGCACATAAGAGGCGGACAAACAGACTATAATGTTGGTAATGGATTCTTTCTGGGATATTCTTCTTCTTCCTATAAACTATCAATAGGAGACGCATATAATTGTTTGAAATGGGATGGAAAAGAATTGACATTATTAGGTGCAAATGACTCTGCTTTTGTGGTTTCTTCAAACGTAAGAAACTTTAATGATACAGAACAGACTACAACGAACCAGTCTTATACTAAAATAAAAGAGATATTGATAAGAGAAAAAATAACAGCGTTTAAATTATATTGGCAACAAAAAGTTTCAGCTGGAGGACACCAAATCCACGTTAGAATGTATAAAAATGGTACTGGTATAGGAACAGAAGCGATATCAAATGCTAGTGGATATGTAGATGTAAATTATGACTATACCACAACATTTGAAAATGGTGATTTATTACAAATGTACGCATATTCAGATGACGCAGGGTGTACTGTGTATGTGCATAATATGAGAATGAAATACGACAGAACTATTACAGCAATAAACGGAGTAACATTAACAACTCCTCTAGCTACGGGACAAGCCATAGCAACGGAGAATCAAGACCCATAAAATGAAAACTATAAATATAACAGACGTTTCGTTGAAAGAATTAGATATTTCTAAACCAGGGGGCTTAATAAACATTAGATTAGTTTATTCACTTTTAGATGCAGACGGGAAAGAATACGACCAGAAAGCAAGTTCTATAAAAAATGAAGAATTAACAGCAGGTCAAAAAACATATATTAATAACATAATTTCCACTGTGGAGACTAAACTGAAGCAGCGAGAAAATATATAATATGGCAAATCTAACAAACCCAAATGACCCAATATACACTCAAAATACTGGCTGGCTTAGACCAGGGGAAACATCTGCTCAGTGGAAGGTGAGAACTGGTGGTGCAACAGCAACTCCAGCACCTGCAAGCTCTTATACTGGTCCTAGTATTGTTGACTACTTAAAAGGTGCGGGACAATCATCAGATTATTCTTCAAGAGCAGGACTAGCACAACAATATGGAATACAAGGCTACCAAGGAACAGCAGCACAAAATACTCAGTTGCTCAGTTCTTTAAGGGGTGCTTCTACCTTAACTCCTACTGGCGGAAGTTCAGCAGAAATAGACCCAGCTAATGGTCCAGCACTTGATGCTAACACAGGCAATATTGTTGCCGCTGGAACTGGAGCCTCTGCTTCTTGGGATGCGACTATGGCTGACTTCCAAGAAAGAATAAAATCTCTTTCTGACTTGAAATCATCTACAGATTCTGGTTCTGGGAAAGAATTGACTGCAATCCAGAAATTAATAGGTAAAAAAGAAGATTTAAGGGCAACCCAAAAATCTGCAGTAGAATTAAGACAAGAAGCCCTTACTCAAGCCTATTCTGAGATGGGAGTAACCCCAGAACAAATACAGAAAATAGGTGGACTTATAGGAGAGATAACTTCTTTTAACCAACAACTTGCTGACATAGAAGTCAGGAAACAAGCGGCTTTAGATAGAACAGAAGGAGAAATGGCTAGCAGTGATTTTATCAGCAAAGAACAAAACAGAATTAACAAAGCCTTTAACGGCGAAATATCTGCCAAAGGGATTCAAGCGGCAGTAAAAGTTCAAGAACTACAAATGCTTCAAGGTGCTTACACTGATGCTAAAAACACAGCCTCACAAATAGTAAGCCTTGCAACCTATGACCAACAGCAAGCAGTAGCAGACATAGAGTGGAGCATAGGAGCACACCAAGACCTCTACAACCTTATGAGTGGAGAAGAACAACAAACCTGGAACAGGCAATATCAACTGGCTAAAGACCAACTAGCAACAGCAAAAGCAAATACAACTTATGTCAGTAATATAATGATAGACCCAACGCTTTCAGGAGCTGGAGTCTTAATTACCGATACAGTTGCTGAAGCTAATGCAAAAGTTTCTGCTTATGTAGGTTCACAACCTTACCTTAATAGGGTAGCACAGATTGGTGCAGCTGGAAGAGCACCTAAAGATGACCCAGATGGAATTAAACCAATTAGTGGATTTGCATCTTCTGATGTTGAAGTTAGTGTAAGAGGATTTATAAATGATTTTATTACAAATAAAGGTAAACTTGGAGTGATAACAGATACTCAAAAACAAGAACTTTTAAATTCTATTAAAATAGAATATTCTCCTAATGAAATAACTGATTTTGATGCCGTTAAAAGAATTCTTGGAATGATAGAACCACGACCGTTTAGTGAATTCTTAGGAACAGAACTATTTTCTAGACCAAATGTACAATCTCCTCAACAATCATTTCCAACTTCAGTTCAACCGACAACTCAACAGACTGGTTCACTACAGGATTGGTTGGATAATCCTGGAGCTGGAATGTCTTTATTAGCCCCAATATTTAATTAGAATATGGCAAGAACTACAAACAGAAGGAGTAGGACAACAAGAGGTAGAACAACGGCAAACAGATTTGCTCCTTCTTTGAATACATCTAGAGGTTTATATAATCTTGCAACTAAAACAGGATTACAACAACAAGCAGATAATATTATAGCAAAACAACAAGGTGAAACAAATCAATTATTTTCAGGAGGACTTGTATCTGACTTTTTTGATGTATTAAATGCAGTTGACTATGGAGTTGTAGGAATGTTGAAAGGACAGTCTTTTTTAGAGGGGATGAAAAATAGAGAAAGTTTTGCCGATGAAGATGCCATAGGAAAGAATTTAACTGGTAAGATTCTTGGAACAATGCTAGATATAGGAGTTGACCCTTTAACATATATAGCTCCACTGACTATATTAAAGAAAGTTCCAGGATTAACTAAACTTGCCAAGTTTGCAAAAACAGCCGTGTTTGGTAAAAAAGTAAAAAAGGTTTCTGAAGTAACAGGAAAAACTTTTGAGAAACTTGAAGGAGGGTTAGATTCTGCTAAATTCTTTGCTAAAAAACTTACTTATATGTTTGGTAAAGACCCAGTATATAGGAAGGCTTGGGAAGAATCAGAAAAAGGCATTGCTACTGGTCAAACAGTAATAAAACATATGACAAAAGGTATGTTGAATTTGGATAATAAATCTTCTGTTAAATTACTTGAATTAGGAGAGGATTTTAGATTTGATAGAGTTGGTATTGAAAAATTAAAAGGACAATTTTCTGATAAACAAATTAGAAATATTGATAATTTTGGTAAATATATAGATGAACTTGGAAGACAACAAGTAGATTTAGGTCTTTTATCAAAATCAAAGTATGAAAAGAATAAGGGTAAATATCTTAAAGCATTTTATGAAAAACACGAACTATCTAAACCAAAAGGTATATTCGGTTTTGGGAAAAAGAAAGTTGTAGGTAATAAGGCAAGAAAAAATTTAACACCAGAACAAATAGAAGAACTTGTAAGGATTGAGAATCCAGCATATATATTTTCTAGGACTGCTATGGATATGCTGAAAGATATAGAAAACACAAAGTTCTATAATGAAATATCTAAGAAGTTTGCTTCTAATGTTTTTGAAGAAGGATTTGAAAAACTACCGATTTCAAGTAAATTATTTACTACTGCGACTGGTGAAAAGATAACAATGTTATCTAAGATAAAGAATCTTAATTCTGATTTAAAGCCAGTATTTAAACAACTTAAACAAACATTTAAGGCAGACAAAAATGTCCTTAGTCAAGTAGGAAAACTAGAAAAAGAACTTGGTGCATTAAAAGGATTGAGAACAGAAGAATTTAATAAGTTCTTTCAAGAAGGTAGAACTATTACTAAAGAGGTTGGTGAAAGAGGTGTGAAGACTGGTATTCCAGTAGTAGAAAAATTACCAAAAGATTTATTTGATATAGCACAAGATATAAAGAAGGGAGTAAAATATGATGATATAAAGCTTGAGAAGCTATTTGAAGAAGGTGTTTTAGAAAGAAATGGTTTTAAGTCTATTAAAGATTTTGTTGATTATATCAAAAAACCAGCAGAGATTATTCCTGCTGGAACTAGAATAATTGAAGATAGGATATTTAAGTTGAATGAATTAATTGATTTAGCTAAAACAGAAAAGTCAATTGAGGTGTTAAGAAGAGAAATTGGAAAAGGGTTATCTAATTTAGTAAAAAAAGAGCAAGGAAAACTATTAAAAAAATCTAATACTCTTTTGGATATACCAGGACTTGGAAGAAATACCATTTTAGATTTACAAAAGTTAGGAATTAAATCATTAGACGATTTAATCAATTCTCAAAAGACTGGTAAATTTGTTGATAATGTGTTTCGTTTAAAAGTTGAAAAGGTGGCTAAACTTTTAGGTAAAAATACACCTGAAATGATTAGAGACGCTGAAAGACTTACAATGCAAAACGATTTGTTAAAAAAGTTATTACCCAAGTCTATTGATTTTACAGACAACATAGGTGCTATAAAGAAATTGGAAAACTTGATAAAGCAATCTGGTGGAAAAGTAAAACAGATTGAAAAAACTAATTTAGAAAAATTAGTTAATGTTCAAAAACAAATAGAAAATTTAGTTCCTAAAGCTTCAAAATTAAGAGGGATAGATAAGAGAAGCATTGACGATAGTTTTAGATTTTTAGAGGATACTATTTCTAAAATAACTGCTGAAAAAGAAGGATTAGTAGAGCAGATAGGAAAAGTTAAATTAGGAGAACTCTCTGGAAAATTTGTACCAAAACAAATACACGATGATATTACAGAGCTTACTAGACAAGCGTCTGATTTTGAAAAATGGAATCAGAAACTTACTGGTACATTTAAACAGTTTAAAGTTATATTAAACCCAGCATCTCACTTTAGAAATATAATGTCTAATAAACTTTTGAACAATTTTGACGAAGCTGGTATGCCATTATGGAGATTGGATAAAGATATAAAGGGATGGAAGTCGGTGATAACAGAAGACAAATGGTTTCAAGAAGTTCAAAAAATGGGCGGTGCTGTTGATACATTTAAAAATCAAGAATTAGGAGAGCTTTTAAAACCACCAAAAGGATTAGGTAAATTATCTAGTGCGTGGAACAAAACTACTGAATTTTTAGGTGATATGTATCAGAAGGAGGAAATGGGAGCAAAGATGTCTATGTATATTTTCCAAAGAACTACAAAAGGATTAGGCAAGGAGGAGGCTTGGAAGATAGCTGAAAGAGCTACCTTTAATTATGCTAGAGTTACTCCATTTGTTAGAAAATTAAGGTCTAACGCTTTTGGATTTCCTTTTATAACTTTTACAGTTAAATCAACTCCGATAATTGCTAAGACTGCATTAACTCATCCAACTAAGATTTCTAATATAGGTAAGATTAGAAACACTATTGAGAAACTTTCTAATATTGAAGAAACAGAAGCAGAAAGAGCTTCTGAACCACCTTGGGTTAAAAATGGATTTTATGTAAAACTTCCTTTTAAAGATGAAAATGACAGGTCTGCTTATTTTGATTTAACATATATACTTCCATTTGGAGACCTTGTAAATTTAGGAGAAGAAACAAATCTTAATATATTTAAGAAATCTCCAGCTATAAACTTAATAACAGAACTTGGAAATAATAAAGATTTTTATGGTAATAATATATGGCGTGAAAGTGATAGTTCTTTAGATAAGAATAAATCAATAATGAGACACTTAGCAAAATCTATTTTGCCACCACCAGTTTCTGATTTAATTCCAGGTGGATTTAATCAGAAAACAGGGGAACAAAGACCAAATGTTTATGGTAGAACAATAGAATCATCTTCTGATAATCAAAACAGAACTCTTGCACAGGAGATGTTTCGTCAAGTTGGTATGAAAATACAACCAGTAAAAGCTGATATACAAGAGAACTTTCAAGAATGGAATACAAAAAGGGAACTAGAGACTCTTTTACGAGAACAAGGAAGTCTTGGTCAATTTGATATAAATTATATTCCTAAAAAATAATTCCAGTTCCAGATTGGAATATTAAAGAAACAATAAATCCAAATCCAAGCCAAAAAATAAAGTACCAAATAATATTATCATAATTCATATCTTAACAATACATTATTAAAAAACCTTGTCAATAGATGCCAAATGCTCAAGAAGATAGAAAAAATATCTGGACTTTGATTACTACAATTACTAAATATAAGTATGATATAGAAGACCTCAAAAGATGGTCAACTATAGAACAAAGACAAGCAATAGAAAAGAAATTGCTCAACGCAGGAGTGATAAGAAAGTTTGAAATTAATTATGAAGTTGACTAATAACCGAGGTCAACAGGTAAGAAATAACTAATCAAAGCTCCTGCAACAAATAAAGAAATTATTGCAACGAAAACTAATATATCTTCTAAATCCATACTTTAACTATACTCATTAAAACAAGACTGTCAAGTGGAATTCAAACAAATACAAAAACTAGTCCGTAAAGAGCTTAAAGAAAAGGAACTAGAAATAATAATAGAATCTCCAGATATTACCTCAGAAGAACTGAAGGAAGTTTTGAGTATAATAAAAGATAACCTCTTAGTAGAGTTGGGAGTAGATACAGAGTGGTATTACGAAAACGAGAACAATATCAAAGAATGGTCTAAAAATAGAAGCAAAGAACAGCAATCAAAAGAAATAAGAAGCATACAAGGCGAAGAAATAAAAGAAATTGCCAAAAGTGTCCTCCCTCCACCAAAAATTATCACGAATATTGTAAACAAGGTAGTTAAGGAGACCACCAAGGAGATAATCAAGGAGAAGCCGATACATACTACTCAAATCATAGAAAAGCTCAACACAGAGCCTCTGGACGCCTTACAGAGTGATATAAACAAACTTCAGAGTGCTTTTACTGACCTTTATGACAAAGTAGGACAAATAAAATTACCTAATGTTAAAAACTGGGACAAAGAAATCAAAGATATTAGATGGCAGGTAGATAATATAAGCTCTCGTAGGAGCAACCACGGATATGGAGATAAGGGTTCTTTTGATAACGCCATACTTGATACCAGATATTATAAAAAAGCAGAGGTGGATGCTGCGATTGCAGGAGGAGGCTCAATGGTTTACCCAGACGCTGGGATAGCTCTCTCAACAGGTTCAGCTTGGGGAACTTCTATAACAGATGCTTCTGCAGACTGGAACACAGCTTTTGGCTGGGGAGACCACGCAAGC
>Ga0307928_10004745_pt1 | contig 10279 bp, 7 predicted proteins | sample AceLakmetagen232_FD_201815 | JGI IMG/M metagenome (GOLD analysis project Ga0307928, IMG submission 201815) | Saline water microbial communities from Ace Lake, Antarctica - #232 | ecosystem: Environmental > Aquatic > Non-marine Saline and Alkaline > Saline | place: Antarctica: Ace Lake...
CGGCCGTCGCTGCGGCGGTCCATAAAGTAGGTGTTCGGAAAGGCCTTGGCCCGCCGGCCGAGCCACGGCATCTCCGCGTAGCGGTTGCCCAGCAGCTTGCCGAAGGGTTGGGTCATCAGGCCGCCGTTGTAGCACTCGGGCGAGTCGCCGCCGATCCAGAGGTCCGGGGCGATCGCCGGGTAGGCGGTGTTGACGACGATCCGCACGGCCCCGGGGATCGGGTCGGCCAGTAGGCCGGCCGCGTCCTTCAGTGACGGGCCCGGGCAGCAGACGTAGGCGTCGCAGCCCGCCGCGAGGTTGCGGAGGCTGGCCCGCTCGAACTGTCGCCCTGTCCATCGCCAAAGCGCCATCGCCGCCGCCTCTGATCTTCGCGGGGGCGGCGGCGGGTCCTTGCGGACCCGCCACCGCTTCCCGCCAGGAGAATCACGCCGCTCAGGCCATCAGGTCGGCGGCCTTCAGGTTCGTGATGATCCCGTTGACCACCGAGCCCGCTACCGCCAGGTTGTTCGCCACGTCGGCCCGGAGCAGATTGAAGTCCGCCCCGACGACGGCCAGGTTGTTGGCCAGGTCCGTGCGGTCGGCGTTGACCACCGCCGCTGTCACCGCCGCGATGTTGGCCAGGTCCGTCCGGTCGGCGTTGATCACGCTGGCCGCCACCGCCGCGATGTTGGCCAGGTCCGTCCGGTCGGCGTTGACCACACTCGCCGTCACGGCCGCCATGTTGGCCACGTCAGTTCGCAGCGCGTTGAACGCCGCCGCAGAGACGGCCGCGATGTTGGCCACGTCGGCCCGGAGCTCATTGAACTCGTCCGCGATCACGGCGAAGTTGTTCTTGATCGGCGTCAGGAAGCCCGCCGAGCCCGTCGTCGACACCATCACGCCCAGTTGCTCCGTGCCGCCGTTCGTGCCGCCCGCGTCGTCGTCGATGGCCGCGGCGACCATCACGAAGTTCTCCGTCCCGCCGGTCGTCCCGCCGGCGTCGTCGTCGATAGCGGCGGAGGTCATCGCGAACTGCTCGGTGCCGCTTGTCGTCCCGCCGGCGTCATCGTCGATCGCCGAACTGGTCACAGTGAACTGCTCGGTGCCGGCGGTCGTCCCGCCGGCGTTGTCGTCGATGGCCGAGCTGCTCAGCGTGAACTGCTCGGTGCCGGCGGTGGTCCCGCCGGCGTCGTCGTCGATGGCGACGGAGACCATCGTCAACTGCTCGGTGCCGCTGGTCGTCCCGCCGGCGTCGTCGTCGATGGCCGCGGAGGCCAGCGCGAACTGCTCGGTGCCGCTGGTGGTGCCGCCGGCGTCGTCGTCGATCGCCGCCTGGGCGGCGGCCTGGTTCAGCACCGCCAGGTTCGTCCACGCCGAGCCGGTGTAGACGAGGATCTCGTTGTCGTCCTCGGTCCAGACGGCCATGCCCTCGCTGGGCGTGATCCGCGTCCAGTCGGTGCCATTCCAGACGAGGATCTCCTTGGCCGCCACCGTCTGGGCGGTCTCACTGCTGGCGCCGGCGCCCGTGTTGAGGTAGCGGTCCCCGACGGACTGGTCCGTCGGCTCGGCGGACGTGAAGTCGATGTTGTCGACGACCGAATCCTGCCAGTCCAAGGCGCTGGCGCCCTTGGCGCCGCCGCTGCCGCTGCCGCCCTGGGCGAGAATCACCTGGGCGGTTGTGCTGCTCGCGGCCTTGGCCGCGAACGCGAAGCCCGCGAACGGGAACCCCGCCGCCGGGTCGGCCGTCAGCTTGCTCGTGGAGGTATTCCACCACAGCTGTGCGCCGATGGGCCACGCCTCCGCCGTGGTCGCGCTCAGCGAGTGCCGCTCGCCGGTCCCGACGATAAGCACGCCACTCGCCCCGTCGGCGATATCGACCAGCGCGATGCAGGCCAGCACGCCGGCCAGGACGACAACGTCTCCACTCGACACGTTACTTCCGGTCCCGTTCGTCCATGTGATTCGGGAACCCGATCCCTTGTACGTTGTGCTCATAATCGTCTCCTTCCGGGCATCCCTGCCCGGGCCGCCCGAGGCACGCAGGCCAACGCGGCGGCGTGGGTTGCGATGGGCCACAGAGGCACAGAGGACTCAGAGTTTCTTTTTCTTCTTCGCAAAGCTCGTCTCTCTGTCTCTCTGTGCCTCTGTGGCGTCAGTCCGTTTCCGCTTCTGCTTCTTCCGCTTCTCACTCCGCAGTCGCCAATCCGCAATGGCTGCTAGTTCAGCCTCGGCTCGCCGATCACGGTCAGGCCGTTGAAGAATGGATTGAACGTTGCGTTCGCCTTGGACGGGTCCACGCTGGAACCGACCAGCTGCGCAAACGCGACCTCCTTGGACCCGGCGGGCGTGAGGATGTAGCTCGGCCGCAGGTTCATGAACGCCCCGTTCGGTGCGGTCATCACGGCCATCGCCTGGACGATCAGCCCGAGGCTCGCGACCGTCGCGTTGCCGGTAACGTCCTTGTAGAGCCCTCGCCAGTCCGCGGCCTTCGCGGCGCAGCTGTGCCGCACGGCCACTTTCAGGTCGTCCGTGTCCCACTGGACTTCCTGTTTGAGCACGGGGGCCTGCTCGCTCTCCAGGAACGCGCAGACGACAGTCGGGTTCACGCCGGAAGCAGTCGCCGCGTAGATCGCCGTGGACGATCCCTCCGACAGGTTCGCGTGCCCGCCGGTGGTCGCAACGGCCGTCACGTTGAACAGCGCCCCACCGTCTGCCATGTTCGCGTTCGCCGTGAGGATGGCGTAGACGACGTCGTCCTCCTTGTACCTGGCGATCGCCCCGAGTTTCGGCGCCCCGCGGTCCTGGAACACGCCCATGTCGTCGTTGATCTGCTGCCGGCGCGTGAACACCAGACCGCTGGTGTACTCGGCCAGGGCGAACACCTCGCGGCTCTCGGTGAGCGTCCCGAACGTGATCCCGGCGCCTTCCGCCCGGGCCGCCATCTGCGGCGCTTCGGAAAGGTTCAGCAGCTTGATGTCCTTGAAGTCGGGGGTCGTCATCCGACCGGCCCACCGGCCCCAGGTGCTCGGCGCCAGGTTGTAGCCGCCGAGGAACACCTTCCGCAGCACGTCGGCGAGCAGATACGGGAAGTCGCTCGTGCTCATCGCCAGGTTGACGTTGCCGCCCACGTCGCGCAGCCGCTGGCCGAACTCCCCGCGACGGCAGGACGCGACCTCGATGCACTCCTCACGCGAGAGGCGCGTAAGGTTCTCACCCGTCACGCCGACCGACCCCAGGTACTGCCTGGCCATCTCGGCGACGGGCATCCGGCGGAACTGCTGGGCCCGCTCGTGCGGCTGGCGGGCAACGATCTGCCCTGCCGCGTCCCGTTCGGCAAGGCCGGTAATCGGGTCGAACGTCATGAACGGCAGCCGGGCTCCAGCCTGCCCCGACCACCCGGCGCGCAGCATGATCCCGTCGGCGATCGCCGGAACGATCGTCGCCAGGTTGCGGTCCTCTCCGCCCTCGACTCGGCCCGCCGGCACCGGCCGCATCGTCTTGGCCATGTCCGCCAGGCGCTTGGCATCGGCGAGGCTGACGCCGTCGTCGGCCCACTTGCGGGCGACGTCCAGTTCCACCGCCGGTTCGTCGCCGGCGCCCATCGCGAGGATATCCTCGCGCCGCTTGCGGTCGGCGGCGACCGCATCCTCGGCCGCCTTGGCCAGCTCGGCCGGGTCGGCCGAATCGGCCTTCGCCGGCGTGGCCACTGCCTCAGCCGCTGCCTTGGCCGCCGCCTCAGCCGCTACTTTGGCCGACGCCGCATCCACAGCAGCGGCGCCCTTGACGCTCAGCGTGTCGGCGATCTCCTTCTGGTCGCCCTTTCGCGTGTTCCAGAAGGCGATCGACTCCTCGTCCGTCGCATCGGCCTTCAGCCCGACGCTTTCCAGGTACTTCCGCAGTTTTGGGTTCATAGCTTGCTCTCCATAGCTTGCGGGCCGCGATCCATCGCCGCCCTGCCCGTTCCGTTCCCGCTCGCCCCCCGCCGCACCGCTCAGCAGCCCGTCGGGGTTGGCCGCCGGGTCGTCGACCACGTCCACGGCCAGCAGTTTCTTAATCCGCCCCGCTGGCGCCAGCGGCAGGTCGGTCTCATCGTCGGTTCGCTCCTCGTACTCGGCCGCCATGAACGAGATGCTCACGCCCATGTCGCTGGCGTCCTCGTCGGCCAGGTCCAGGACGTAGCTCCCGATGTCGCCGCCCTTGGGGCTGCGCGCGGCGTAGCCGCCGAAGACGATGTCCCCGCGGACCTTCCCGTCTTCGACCCTCGCGCCGCTCGCCCGGCCGAGGCGGTAGAACAGCGCGTCCTCCAGCCACGGGTGGCTCAGGCGGCTCTTGACGCCGTTGGACGCCGCGTTGATCGCGTCGGCCACCTGCTGCAGCGTCACGTCGTCGACGACGAAGTCGTGCCCGAGCGCCGGGCCCTTCGAGATGATGCTGACGTTCCGCAGCGCCCCGTTGCCGTCGCGGTCGACGCGGAACTCGCCCGCCGCCAGCTTCACCGACAGGCTCACCTCCTGCTCAGCCGGCGGCGCCGACGCCCCGGCCTCCAGGTTCACCAGGCCCGGCCGTCGCGCGACCGCCGTCCGCTCGTCTCGCCTTCGCGCCCGCGCCCGCCTTGCGGCGCGAGGCCGCCGAGCCTCGCCGTCCTCAGAGCCGGCCTGTTTCTTTCTGCTTCTCACAACTCTCATCTTCTCTGTGCCTCTGTGGCTCTGTGGCGTTGCCGCTTCACGGTTTCCCATGGCCGTTGTCTCCCGCGTCCAGCAGCCCCTGGAGGATCTTCTCTCGCGTGAACAGCGCGCCCAGCCCGCCGTCGCCGTCGCCGCCGTCGTCGCCGTCGTCGCCGCTGCCGTCCGGCCGCATCCCGGCCTTGGGCGCGTTGGCCGTGCCCGTCCCGAAGAAGCGATCCAGCAGCGGGCCCAGCTTGTACTCGTCCCGCGCCAGTTCCAAAAACTCCTGCCACTCGCTGAGCTTGTCCCGAATGTCAGTCCCTTGCTCGTTGCAGTAGTCCTGCGGCGTGCCGCGGAGGCTCCTGTATTTCATATCCCAGGCGGCCTGATCCTTGATCTCGTCGACGCTGCGTCGCGGCGGCCCCTGCCAGTTGGTCGTCAGGTAGGCCGCCCGCCAGCGGGCGCTCTCGAAGAACCCCGTCGCCGACAGCTTGCCCTCGCGGACGGCGATCTCGATGAACAGCTCACGGCACCGCCGCAGGGCCCCGTTGATGAACTGGAGGTCCTGGATCGCGTCGGTCTCGGCCTCCATCTCGAGGCCGGCCTTGCGTTGCGTGTTGAAGTTCCCCTCGGCGTACCAGCGTGCGAGCGTCGGCAGGTCCAGTCCGGTCCCCGCGGCGATCCGCTTGAGGTTCTGCGTGACGAACGGTTCGTAGACGCTGTTGGGCGTACTCGGCGTCGGGAACGTCACCTTGCGGCCGCTGCGGAGGACGGGGAACAACCCGTTCTCGACGCGGACCCGCATGTTGTCGTCGTCGCCCTCGCCGGCTGGCGTCTTGCCGCCGACCTGCTTGCGGATGGCGTCGAGTGTTACGCCGGTATTGCCGGGCTCCTCGACGAATCCGTGGTAGGCCGCCTCTGTCCGCGCCTTACCGATCGTGTACAGCTCGTACATCGCCAGGTTGCGGAGGGCGGGCATCACGGCCGCCATCATCGGCGCCCCGATCCGCTGGCGGACGCGCGCCTTGCGGAACAAGTGGAAGCACTCCGGCGCCTCCAGCCGCATTGACTTGCTCGCGACCTCCTCCAACGGATGGGCCGCCCCGAAGACGTGATAGCCAAGCGGAGCGCCGTACTCGTCGGTCTCGATACCGTTGAAGACCGCCCGGCCCTCATTGTGCGTCAGGTCGCGGTTGAGCTGCTCGTACTCGAGTTCCTGGATCCGCAGGCCGACGCGGTCGGTCTGCGGTTCATACACCCACCGCAGCAGCAGTCCGCCGGCGGCGAACAGCTCGTCCATCCACAGGGCCTGTTTCTCGTAGAGGCACTTGGTCTGCTCGACGTCGCACGTCAGCGGATCGGTCGCCCAGGCGTTCCAGAGCAGGTCGAGCGCGGCGTTGTAGGTCTTCAGCATCCCGCCCTCGCCCGGGTGGCGGGCCGACGCCCTGGCGGTGATCCCGCCGCCGACGACCTTGCGGCGGTAGCCGCCCTGGGCGCTGGCGGCATAGCCGTCGTTACGGATCATCCACCGGCTGCGGGCGAGCATCACGTCGAGGCCTTCGATAATCGCCAGCGTGCTGCTGGTCAGCCCGGTGCGCCAGTCGGCGTTGGCCCGGTTTTCCGTGGCCGCCTCGTACGCGCGTTGCGTCGACGAGGCGCGTGCGCTCCAGGTATGGTCAAGTCTGCCGGTCGGCTTTTCCGCCAGCGCGATCGCCCGGCGCTCGTCGCTGGCCGCGAGCACGCGGCCGAGCAGTCCGCCGGCGGCGGCCGCCAGTCGCGTCGCCACGCCGCGTCGCTTCGGCTTGTCCGCCGTCGCCTTCACGCCTGGGGCTCCTGGTAGCTGACCACCGGGCAGCCGGCGGTCTCGACCGCCACGGCGTCGGCGTCGACCGCGGCCATTTCCGTGAACTGCTTGAGCATCAGCCGCAGCTTGTCCATGTCCGCCATCGTGTAGCTGTGGGCCCCGATCGTCACCGACGCCTCGGGCCCGCCGCTGGCGAGCTCCGCGATCTGGTAGCGCAGCAGCTTGACCATCTGCGCGTTGGTGTAGTCGTCGAGCGCGTCGATCTGCGTGGGCGTCAGCGTCACTGCATGGGCGTCCTTGCCTGGGTCACATGACTGGTTCCGTCGTCCGGGGGTTCGGCCTTAAGTCTGCAGTCTCGGCCGCGGGCGCGTGGGCGCGTAGTGGGTACCTCCGGCTCAGCCGGAACTATTTTCGGGGGGCTCAGCGGGCCGGAATCGCCCAGAATGGCCGGGGATCAGCCACAGAGACACAGAGAGCTCAGAGTGCCGTTTTGCCGTTTCTTCTCTCTCCCGCGAACAGCGGTCCGTGCGTCTCCGTCATCGCGTGGGCGATCCGAGCTTCCGCAATCCGCAGACTGGCCTCGACTTGCTCGATGCCGATAAACGGCCTGCCCAGCTTGGCACACGCCACGCCGGTTGTGCCCGAGCCCATGAACGGGTCCAGCACTGTCCCGCCGGTCGGCGTGCTGGTCAGCTTGCAGAGCCATTCCATCAGCGCCAGCGGCTTGACTGTCGGGTGGCCGTTGCGGACGCAGCGCGCCCTACCGCCTCGCCCGTCGTCGTGGTCTTTCGTGGCCAGGCCGCCACAGCGTATGCACGGCAGCTTGCCGATCAGCCCGGCCTCGCGCTCGCCCGGGCGGGCCTTGGCCGTGTAGAAGAAGCGTGACGCCCCGCCAGTGTCGGCAAATGAACGAAAAGGCGTTCGCCCCCAACTTCCAAAACAGCCGCGCCGACTGGGGTCCGTTCCCAGAAGCCCGGAACCTGCTCGCCTCTCCCCGCTCTGCTCGGCAACAAGGCGGGCGGCGTCTTCGTCGAGGACGACGTTTGCCGGCCAGCGACCGAGGGCATGTGCTGGGCTCATTACGCATGGCACAAGGGGCACGCCCGACGCTGGTTTCCGACCGCCTTGCCCAGCCCACGCATGGCCTGTGTGCGGCTGGCCAGCTATCCTCGCCGCGTCGACATTCAGCCCGGCGACGCCGTGTCGTTCGGCATTCTGGGCGAACGCCCCGTCCAGCGGCTTCATGGCCAGGACGATCGGCTCCCAAGCCGGTTTGAGCGCCGTCCCCCAGCCGTTCCACTGCTCCGCGAGTGGCGTTGCGGGTGCGGTGATGTTGTAGACTTCGCTGGCAGGCTTCCTCTCGCTCTCTTGGAAACTATGCGGCAGGCCCACGCCTACCTTGCTGCTGGGCGGCTTCTGGCCGCTCCAGCGATCCGAATCCGGATGGGCGAACGGCTTGATGCCCAGCGATTCCCTCTCCGCACCCGCCGCCTTATCCATCGCCTTGGAGACGTCCAGGCTCTTGGGGAAGCCCTGGCCGTGCAGCCACATCAGGCAGTCGCGTATCTCCCAGCCCGCGTCCTCTATCGCGCAGGCAAGGCGGTGGAACGTCCGCGTCCCGCCGAAGGCCAGCAGCATCGCCCCTGGCCGGGCCACGCGCAACGCGGCTTCCCAGAACGGCTCGCCGGGCACGCCGTGATCCCATTGCTTGCCCATGAACTTCAGGCCGTACGGCGGATCGGTGATGATCGTGTCAACGCTGGCCTCGGGCAGCCCGGCCATCACCTCAAGCCAGTCACCCTCGCGCAACGCGATCCGGCCGCCGCCGAGCTGTCTTGCTTCCTTGCGTGCCACTCGCCCATCCCTGTCACTGACGCCAGCCCGCTTGCTGCTTCCCTTGCTTCCGCTCCCTCGGGTGCTTCTGCTGTCAACAAGGCTTCTCTGCTCTGCGGCCTCTGTGCCTCTGTGTCGTCCGGCCGCTTCTTCCTATCCGATCTTCAGCCGCCGCTTGATCTCGGCGACCACGCGGTCCGGGTCGTTGCCGACCTTCCCCTCGATCGCCGCCATCCAGCGGTCGAAGCTCGCGCGGGACAGCTCGAACTTCAGGTGGCCGACCACGAACAGCGCCGTCCGCTCGCCGCGATTGCGTCCGGCCTGGGCGCCGCTGCCCACGGGCCTGCCCGGCGGCTCGTCCACACCCTCGACCAGGTCCTGGAGTTCCTCGTCGGTGTAGCCGATCGCCTCGATATCGACGTCGGCCTCCTCCAGTTCCTGGAGCTGGGCCGCCAGCAGCTTGGCGTCGAACTCGCTCAGGTCCGTCGTGCGGTTGTCGGCGATCGCGTAGGCCCTGGCCTCCATCTCCGGCAGCCCGCTCTCGACCGCCGCGAGTCGCTTCCAGCCCAGCTCCCTGGCGGCGGCCAGCAGGCCGTTGCCCTTGATGACCACTCGCCGCTGCCCGCGGCGGACATAGACTGCCGCCGCCTGTTGCCCGAACCGTTCCAGGCTCGCCTTGATCGCCTCGATGTTCCGCGCCGGGTGCGTCCGGACGTTGGCCTCGTCGGCGTGCAGCGTACCCGTAGGCACAGCCAGCGCCCTGAGCGGCTCGCTGATGTGCTCCAACCCGGAGCCCTTCTCAAACGCCTCATCCGCCCTCGCCGCCTTCCGTACCTTGCTCATCGCTCGCCCTTTCGTTCGCGGCCCCCGCCGCTCTGAACGCCCCGTGCCTCTTCCGGCTGGGCCGGCTCGTCCGGCACGATCACCGGCACCTGGCTGTACTTGCCGCACCCCTTGCAGCGGATCCGCACGATTCGCCCATCCCGCTTGTCGATACTCCAGAAGCCGACGGTCGCGCAGTGCGGGCACCCCTTGCGGGCCAGCAGGTGGTTTAGTTCCTCGATCTCCAGCCGCCGCCGGCGTTCCGCCTCGACCTCCTCGCTCGTCGGCCCGCCCCCTGTCCCACCGCCGCCCTTCTGCGTCTGCGGGGTTCTGTCGCCCTCATCGACCCTGCCGGCCGGCTTGCCGGGCCGTCGGCCCTTCGCCAGCCCCGCCGCGGGCACCTGCTGATCCGTCTGCCTCGCCTCGGTATTGTCGTTCGCGTCCATGCTCTCTATCCTTTCACGCCCCACACCGTCTAGGTTCGCTACCGCCGAGGTTTCCGGGAAGGTAACAACATCATGCCCGTGAAACTCGCGCCCGAGGCGATCAGCCATGTACACAACGGCTTCGTGCCCGCGATCAACCAAGCCGCGAGGGCCCCAGCCCCACCCGCCAGAGCCGCAAACGCCATCGTCGCCGCCAGACCAGCCAGCCAACCTCTTCCAGGCCATTCCAGACCTCTCATGTTTCTATCCTTTCCGGCCCTCAGGCCTCAGGTTTCCGGCCTCAAGCTTCGGGCTTCTTCTCCTGAAGCCTGCAGCCCGGGGCCTGTGGCCTCTCAGAGCGGTTGGGCCCATCCATCCGTCCCGCCCGCCGGCGGGGCTTCCTTCTCGCCTCTGCGCCCCGCTGCGGCCGCTTCTTGCCGCTTCCACGCGACCACCTCGTCCTCGGCCGGCAGTTGGTGCACGCGTGTCACGTAGGCCGCGACTACCTGATAGGCCTCGCAATCGCGGTAGTCGTGGCGAGTGCCGGGCTTTCTCGGCGTCCACAGTTCCGTTCGCGTCTTGGGGTCCACGGTCTTCTGGACCGCGGCCATGTGCTGGTTGTATTCCGGGTCGTCGCGGAGGTTGCACAGCCAGGCCTCCGTCCCGCCCTCCTCGCCGCCCGCCGCCGCGATCGCCTCGGCCGTCTCGCCGGGTCGGCCCCCGGGCGTCCCCCGGACCAGCAGCATGCTCAG
>Ga0307928_10004746_pt1 | contig 10279 bp, 11 predicted proteins | sample AceLakmetagen232_FD_201815 | JGI IMG/M metagenome (GOLD analysis project Ga0307928, IMG submission 201815) | Saline water microbial communities from Ace Lake, Antarctica - #232 | ecosystem: Environmental > Aquatic > Non-marine Saline and Alkaline > Saline | place: Antarctica: Ace Lake...
TGAAACGGTAGCCACTACAAAACCGATAACTGATATCGAGGCTGTAATGACCGCTGCAGGGACACTTGGGATAAAACCACGATATATGTTGATGAATAGATCAAAATGGACAGAATTTAGAGCTTCGACAGAAACACAAGACTTTGTAGCCCCGTATGCGTTATATGGCGGGATTAGAAAAAAGAGAGCGCCGAGTTTAGCCGTAGCAAATGAAGCACTTGAAGCAGAAGGATTGCCGATAATTGTAATAATAGATACTAGAATCAGTTACGAATCTTCCGCGCATGTAATAACTACCGTGGATCCTTGGTTAGATTCAGATGGTGCGGATCGATATATAACATTTTTAGAAGATCTTAAATGTGGGAATATGTTACATGGCCCAATAGCAGAGGAAACCAATCCGCCTAAACAAGTTATCCAAGCCAAGAAAGGCCCGATCTTAATAAGTAAATGGTCCGATGTGGATCCAGTGGCAGAATATACCAAAGGCGAATTAAATGCATTCCCGACAATACCGACAATAGATAGAATTATAAGTTTAGACACCGAAAACGCCAGCACATGGGGCGCTTAAAAAAGTAAAGGATAATATATGACTAATCTTGAAGCATTGCAAAGCATGACCGAATATAGCAATGATAATCTATTAGCAAAGATTCTCTTGGATCGTGGCGTTGCGACCGGGGGGACATATGCGGCGGGTAATGCAGAAAATATTGACTTATGCGCCGCTTCCCTTTATATGACCCTGGCCACACATCCCGAGATCAAAGAAGGATCATCAATGACAAAATATGATTCGAAACAACTGATTATCATGGCTGAAAAAATTGAAGCAAAATACGGGACAAATGCCGCGGTAGTAGATGGTGATGGTATATGGTAATGAAAATGTACCCGCACACTGCAACTATAAGTTATTATAACGCGGGTACCACTAGTTCATTAGGCGTATATACCCCGGGAACACTGGTAACAGTGGGTATTGTATGTAACATCCAACCGAATGCAGTAAGATATATTGTAGGGGCATCGGGGGACAGGATCGGATACAATCATCATATATTTTTTCCATTTTCGGCATCCGAAGATGATATAAAAAATATCCCGGATGATGCAAAAATAAACTTTAATAGCAAGGACCATATAATTAAACAGTTATTCACATACCAAAAACATATAGAAGTGAAGTGTTAATATGTCATTGATTCCGGGATTCAGTCAAGGCAGTATAAATAATAGAATAGATCGATTTGTGATCAGTGCTGAACAAAGAATAATTTGGACACTTTCTATGGTAGGCGAATCTTTTGTAAATACAGCCAGAAGTACACAAACCTACCAGGACCAAACCGGGAATCTTAGAAGTAGTATAGGTTATGTAATCGCCAAGGATGGCCATATTATACAAGACAATATCCAAGGCAAGGCAGACGGTATAATGGCCGCTAAGGACATGATAAATGAAGTATTGCGCAATAATACAGAAGGTTATGTATTAATAGGCGTTGCAGGGATGGAATACGCGGCGGCGGTAGAAGCAAAAGGATATGATGTAATAACCGGATCAGTACCGGCAGCAAAAGCACTACTAAAAAAATATATTAGGAAGTATAACTTATGATCACAACTTTTGATATAGGCGAAGTATTATATCCGGTTATAAATGTAGCAACTGTAAAAGCGGTAATAGATGGGGCAGTGTATCGAAATAAAAAACCGTTGAATAGCGAATTACAAGATATTGTAATACTACCACTAAGCAATTATTCGGGTGATGAGATTTTTAATGAATCTGTTTTTATGGTGAATATATATTGTAAAAACTTTTTAAATGGAACCCCGGATATAACTAATCTAAGCGCAATAGCTGAAAAAGTAATAGCCGTAATCGAAGCATATAACAGTACAACCCATTATTATATTTTTAAGATCCTAAATCAACTAACCTTACAAGATATGGACCAGAAGAAAATGACATATGTAAATTTACGAATAGAATGTACTATAGAAAATTAATAATCGAGGTGATTAAAAAATGAGTGATATCAGACTTATAGGCCTAACAAGCATACGAATTGGTGATGTTGGTGCAACTGGGGTAATGTGTGGAACCTTGGAAACAATAACCGGGATCGTTCCGGACAGCGCCCATCTTATAATCGAAGCACCAACAATGACGGATCTATATGTAGAAGAAGAAACCTTACCGGATGTATCCGTACCTGGAACATCGAAAAAAACCGTAGAATTCGCAACCCGGGACGTAGGTGGTAAAGTATTAAAAAAAGCCTTTGCAGGGATATTTAATGCGACTTCCCTGGTATGGAGTGCATCGACCGCAGGATCAATAACCATTGAAGAATGTGCGGTAGAATTGAAATCAAAAGTCATAGCCGGGAAATATGTAAAGATAGAGATTCCCAGGGCCACTATCCACGCTAGCGCCGATCTTAAATTTACAAAAACCGAATCCGGACAAGTAGCTTTTAGTTGTGATGTTATGGTTCCTTCAAGTTCTACTAACATTCCGGCCATTGTTATTACATCGGCATAATAAAGACATTTTTTAAAAGCCCGTCTTGCTTAAATTTTAACCAGGGCGGGCATATTATTAGAAAGGGGAAAAATGGAAAAAGGGAACAAAAAGGGGAAAGAAATCATTCCTGAAAAAATACCACTAACAGAAAAAGACAAAATAGAGATCAAGAAAAATGCAATGGATACTATTCTGGAAAAAGGGGTAGACTTCACTATAACTGTTCAAAAGAAAGATATTTTAAATAAGCTACACTTTATACCTACAGAAAGGAAATTTACCATCTATCCTATAAGTATGGGGGCATTACTACAGATATCAAAACTATTATTAGATCTTGATATTGATAAACTGACCGCGATAATGAAGGAAGGGAAAAAGGAAATAAATATATTAGGTTTAGCGGCAGATAGTATCGTAGAAAATAAAGATAAAATGATAAGTATTATTGCGTATGGAATAACAAACGACGAAAAAGAACCTTCAAAAAGACTGATCAAGTTTTTAAATAATAACCTTACAACAAGGGGGGGTTTGAAAATAATAACACTGATTGTACAGCAAATGAATGTATCCCCTTTTTTGGCCAGTTTGGCATCAGTAAAAGGGATAAATCTGATACCGAAAAAGAAAATATAAACCCCTGGCGAATTATAGGTGGGTTAATGCATTATTTCCCGGGAATGTCCAAGAAAGATATATTATGGAAGTATAGTTATGCAAATATAACGATGTTAATGTCCAGTATCCCGGACAGCACTAATAGTAAAAAAAATAAAAATAAGGATCTGGAAGTAAACAGCGTAGAAGAATTAATAGGATTACTGTAAAGAAGGAGTTTTAAAAGGAATGAATACATCAGTAGATAAAAAAATAAAAATAGTAATAGATAAGTTTTTTACAGCCTGGCAAAAAGACAAATGGAAAAGAATGGCAAGGTATACACAACTGACCTGGAAAGTTGAACATTGTAAGCATGAGGAAATTTTTAAAAGATGGTTTGAGAATAGGACATTAAAAAAATGGGAAATAACTAAAATTATAACCATTGGATATGCTTGTAGAGATGTATATATTAATATTGATAACGGAAAAGAGATAAAAGAAATAAAGGCAAGAGTTATTTGTGAAATAAATCCATATACGCCTAGTGTAATCGGTAACTGGGGTATTAATCCTATAAGTTGTACAAAGGAGTTAAGTATAAATGAATAAACCTAAACTTTCAATATGTATGATCGCAAAAGATGAGGAAGCTAATTTAAAAAGATGTTTGGATAGTTTTCTACCGATCATCCATGAACCTTGGTGTGAACTGATCATCGTGGACACCGGATCAACTGACCGCACTATCCATGTAGCAAAAGAATATACAGATCAAGTATATGAAAAAGATTTTATACCCTGGGATTTTAGCGCCGCTAGAAATTATGGTATCAAAAAGGCACACGGGGAAAAAGTCTTGATCATAGATGCAGATGAAGAATTAAAGCAAGAATCATTATATATACTTGAAGATCTTATCATGAATCCGGATCATAAAGAACCGACAGCATTTTTTAATTTGCGTAGTTTTTATACTAGAGATCTAAAACAGTTTTCCGAGGTATTACAGCCTAGACTATTTACATTAGATGAAGATTTTTGTTATCAACATGCCGTACATAACAAGCCAAATTGCAAACCACAATATCTATTTGCACCGAATATCACTATTAATCATTACGGGTATATATTCGAGGGCAAAAAAGGCGAAGCATTGTATCAAAAGAAAAATAATGATCGTAGTTTGCCGTTATTAGAAAGAGATCATAAGAAAACCCCGGATGATATTCACACATTAACACATCTGGTAAAAACATATTATGTTACCAGAAACTTTGATAAAACCATAGAATACGGCGAAATGTGGGTAAAGAAAATGAGAAAAGAAAAATACAACGAAGGATGGACCGCATTTTTAGAAGTATTTATAAACTTAGTAGGGGCATATTTGGCAAAAGATGATATTAAAAATGCCGAAAAAACAGAAAGAGAAGCTTGCCATTATTCAAATCGATTAACACAAATATATCTTATGATCGGAAATTGGTATACCGGGAAGGATAACGAAAAAGCAAAGGAATTATTTGAAATGGCCGTACACATAGAAACAACCCAAGGCAGTATCTATGATCAGTTACTTACAAGTAATACTAATAATATAATTCCGGAAATATATAACTGGTTAGCTACCCATGAATTTGAAAAAGGGCATTATGAAAAATCGGGGGAATATCTGAATAAAGGAATTATGGCAAATAATAACAGATTGCCTATTAGATGGGATGTATGGAACCAGGAAAAATCAAGGGGTAATTTAATAGAGGTGAAATAGTATGGCGCTAAATGTATCAGGCTCTGATTCTTTATATTGGAAGACCGGGATATCAAATGCGGGATTGATAGCAGGTGCTACACAGGCAAAAGGAATCTTGGCATCCCTGGCCAGTTCAGTAAGCAGAATGGATGTATTCGCCGGGCTTGCGATAGGTTCGGCCTTTGTTTTTTCAAAAATGACAAGAGAAGCTTATAATTTTTCAAAAGATTTTGAAACCGCCATGAAGGAAGTTCAAACAATATCAAAATCAGTGCAAGGGAACTTTGATGGTATATCAAAAGAATTAATGGATATGTCAAAAACCGTTCCGGATGATGCTAAAAAATTAGCGAAAGCATTATACCAGATTGTATCAGCAGGGTACGATGGCGCGGAAGCAATGGACCTATTAAGAGTATCGGCAGAACTGGCAGTGGCCGGGGTAACTGATACATTCACGGCGGCGGATGCCTTAACCTATGTTATGAATGCCTATGGTGAAGCAGCCGGGACAGCAGAAGAAATATCCGATAAATTATTCACAACGGTTAAACTTGGCAAAGTAAAAATGGAAGAACTTGGACCCACTATAAGTATGGTTACCGGACTTGCAGCGGAAGCCGGGTTATCCTTCAATGAATTATCTGCCATGTATGCAGAAGCCGTAAAGAAGATACAGCCGCATATAGTAAGTACCGGAATAAGAGGTATAATAACCGCCATGCTAAGAGTATCAAAAGGTACCGGGGAAGCAGCGGAAGCCGCCAAGGAATTAGGGGTAGAATTTGACATACAAACCTTAAAATCAAAAGGATTCAAAGCTATACTAAATGATATTATTGTAGCGACAAAAGGCAACGAAGGGGCATTGATGCAATTATTTCCGAATGTCCGGGGACTTATCGGGTTACTAGCAGTCATGACAAATGAAGGGGAAAATTATAAGAATACCCTGGATGAAATTACTAATTCAACCGGTGCAACTAGTAAAGCTTTTAAAATTATGATGGAAACAACAGATAACCAACTAGCGATCCTTAAAAATAATATTACAGCCAAAATGAAGCCGTTAGGCGATAGTATCCTTCGATCCATGAATAATGTGGCCAAAGGTATCAATATTGCTATGAGTGGCGCGACCGACGAATTATCACGTCTTTCAAGGGGATATTCGGACATGGCCGACACTATGCAACGGAAAAAAAGTAAAATTGATGATCTAGTTGCTACCATAGAAGGGTTAAGAGATAAAACAGAATTAAGCAAAGAAGAAACTACAGAACTAGAAGTAGCAGAAAGGGCATTAAGCACATTTTTCCCAACCCTGGGAAAGGCGGCAGAAGATACAGCAAAATCTTTTGACATATTGACAACAGCCAAAAACGCATCTAAGGAAATATCTATAGAAATCGCGGAATATGAACTAAAAGCAGCGGAAATAAAAAAAATACAGGCTAAAATAGCATTAGAAGAATATATATTAGAGGAAGATCAATCCAGTAAAAATATAGAGAATATTAAAAAAGAAAAAGCAGTATTAGAAGAAATAATAAAACGTAAATTACAACTTGAACGTACCGGCGAAATAGAAATGTGGACAAGGGAAAAATTTAATGAAGAATTAGACAAACAATTAAATAAAAGTAGAGAACTTGAAATATTAAATTTAAAAGAAGCGGAAGCCGTCGAAGGATGGGGACTAGAAGGGCAAAAATTACAATTAGAACTTAAAGCAGCGACAGAAGAAGCCATTTTATTAGATGAAGCGCTAGTAAATTTGAAGTCGGGCAAACCGGTAGCGATCCCAACGGTAGCAGATGATAAAAAAGATCCAACTACACCAACTATATTACCATCTGTTAATGTAGAAAAAGTAGAAGATCAATTAAAATATATGTCCGGTCAATATAAATTATATATGACTGACATAGCCCAATTCGGGAAAGAATATGTATTAGAACATAATGAACAACTTACAGAAGATGGCGAAAACTACGGGCAGTATCTTTCTAATATGCTGAAAAAATATGAAGGAAATTCCGAACTAACTAAAATAATAACCGATGATATATATCAGTATAATAAATCAGTTGCAGAAAAAAGAATAAAAATAGAAGCCCAATTATTTAACTTTATATCCGATGCCAGGGAAAAGGAATTACAAAAAGAAAGTGATACCTTTGATTCTTTAATAGCAGAATATGAAGAAGGATCCGCCGAGTATATAGAAGCGATAAAACAGCATAATATTAATATAACAAATACTAATCTAAAATATGATCAAGAAATAGCAGATGCAGCCCTGGAAGTATTTAAGGAAAATTTAGATCGTCAAATCGGTGAAATAGATAATCACTATAAAAAAAGGTTAGAAATAGCCAGATCCGAATTATACCAGGAAACAGAATACAATAAAGAATACTTCGATTTTATAACCCTGGAACTAAATAAATTGGCAGTGGTAGAAGCTAGTAAAATAGCCAAGAATAAAGAAACCCTAAAATCATATTTTGATACCTATACATTCCAAACAACAGAAAATAAGATCATTAAAATACATGCACATACTGTAGAAATGATGAAATTAACTGATGATAAATATGAACTAGAAAAACTTAAAAATATTGATGCTTTTCTGGTAGAAGAAATAAAATATAGTGAAGCAGTAGAAGAAATAACAGAACTAAGAAATAAAAATCTTGGCGATATGAATAATGACCAACTAAGGGAATATATAGCGAATCTTGAAACAATGAAAACAAAATATTCTAAGTATGCGGACGAAGTCATTTTAATAGATAAAAAGATTGCGGAATCACAAGGCCAGATATGGGATAACATAGAAACACAATTTAATAACGTAGCGGGGGCATTAAATAACCTTGCTTCAATAGTGGGTAATTTTGATACGGAACTTGAAAGCACAATAAATAATATAGCTAGTATGGTTAGTGGAGTTGGCCAGTTAGCATCAAGCCTGGCATCCGGGAATAAATTCGGTGCGATCGCTGGGATAGCCACAATAGTTAGTAGCATTATAAATTTATTCACACAGCATAATTCGGATGTACCGGAATTATTAGATGATTTAAGTGCTATAACCATAGAATTAAGCAAACAACAAACGATACTTAATCAATCTACCGGTGAAGGTAAAATCCAGGCCATAAAAGATACTATAGTTCTTATGCGGGAACAGATCCAAGTGTATGAAGATCTTATAGTTGCAGAGCAGGAAGCATACGGGCAATTCCTTTGGTGGACCTGGGACGAAACAGATCAAGAATCTATAGATTCGTGGTTACAATCGATCGAAAGTGTAAACAATGAAATCTATAATTTAAATCAGCAATATTCCGAAATACTCACTGGGACCACGGCGGAAACAATAGCTAATTCTATAGCCGAAGGATTCGCAAGCGGCCTTGATTCCGCGCAAATATTCGCAGATACTTTCAACGACATGATGAAAACCGCGATAATAGATGCTTTTAAAAGAACTATAATAACAAAATATCTAGGTCATTGGTTAGATGGTTTTACCGCTTTTAGTGAAGGTGGTTTAACGGCGGATGAAATGGCCATACTAGCGGAAAGATATTTAATGATATTGCAAGCATCAGAAGATCAATGGAACACGATCCAGGATCTTCTAGCATCAATCGGGGTAAACACGGATGATATAGATGATAATCTAAGCGGGCCGAATATAACCGGGCTAACCGGTGCGATTGCAGGGATAACCGAAGATACAGCCGGGATATTAGCCGGTCAATTCCAGGCCATACGAATTAATACAGTTGAGATTCTAGGTAGTATGGAAAATATAATAGTGATAAATAGCCGGATAGCCGACAATACAGAATACAATAAATACCTGGAAAATATAAGTAATAAATTAGACGAAATAGGCGCGTCCGGATTAAGGGCGATAGGGGGCTAATATGCAAACAGGATATTTACTGGATACACTAGATATAGGTGCTACATACGGGGTATATGTTATATCCTCAAAAGGGGCGCTTGACTTTCTAAAACGTAAGGGACCAACAGCGCAAAAATGGTCGGATGAAGATGGTGAAGAATCATTCACCGATTCGACCGACATATTTTTTGAACCCCGGGATATCGTCTTAAAATGTTATATAAAAGCGACATCAAAAGCAACTTTTTTAACACACTTGACCGCATTCAAAACGGTATTACAAAGCGCAGGATTACATACCTTAAAAATACCTTATTTAGCATCCGCAATAAATGTATATTCAAAGGCCGGCGGGCCATTAAAAATGCTAACAAAATGGAATGGATCAAAAGTGGTAGGAACTTTCACATTGAAATTAAGAGAACCGGACCCGACACCATAAAAAGGAGTAATTTATGGATCTTAATATATACAGGGGAACCGCTATAAATTTAACAGTAAAAATAGATGATAATACCCGGTTAATGCGAAAATTGCTAGGCGAAGATATTATAAAATCAGTTATTACATCAAATTCTATTCTTGATATTAATATCGGTGATTATATAGTAGCAGAAGGGATAAAATACCATATAAACGCACTACCTAACATTAAAAAAACCGCAACCAATATATTCGATTATGATATTACCTTTGAATCGGAATACTATGAATTACTTAAAACACAATTTCTTGATTCAGATGGAAATTCCGATTTTAGCCTGGTAGGGAATCTTGAAACATTTTTAGATCTGATTGTAACTAACATGAATCGGAATACCACGGGATGGGGAAAGGGGTCTTGCGACCAAACGAATGCGGATTATAAATTATTAAGCTTTTCAAAAAATAATTGTATGCAAGTGCTTCAAAAATTATGTGATGAATTTGACGGTGAATTTTACTTTGATTTTACGATGGCAAGTACAGCAGCAAGCCTACCATTCGCCCCTGCGGCTAGTGGTGCGGTACCCTTTGCAACCGCGGCCAGTGCTACAGTAGAATTCGCATCTGTAGACTTATCATATTATTACACTAAAAAAGATATATGCTTTACTGATAAAACAGGATCCGATACTGGACTTACTTTTTTATATCACCAGGGACTAAGAAACATAAAAAGGACTACATTGAGTGATAAAAATATTGTTACCCGGTTATATGCCTTTGGATCCCGTAGAAATATAGCCACGACTTACCGGGATCATACCCCAAGATTAATATTTGTTGATGGCGCAGTAAGTTATATAGAAGAAAATGTATCCAAATATGGAACGATAGAACATACCGAAATATTTGATGATATATATCCACATAGGGACGGGACAATATCCGCTATAGATGGCGGTGATACCTTAAAAATGACTGATAGCGGAATGGATTTTAATCTAAACGATTATTTATTATCCGGAGT
>Ga0307928_10004747_pt1 | contig 10278 bp, 14 predicted proteins | sample AceLakmetagen232_FD_201815 | JGI IMG/M metagenome (GOLD analysis project Ga0307928, IMG submission 201815) | Saline water microbial communities from Ace Lake, Antarctica - #232 | ecosystem: Environmental > Aquatic > Non-marine Saline and Alkaline > Saline | place: Antarctica: Ace Lake...
CGAGTCCGGCCTCCTCCTTCCACACTTTACTAATTAATAAGGAGAGAACAATGGGTGTTAAGCTAGGTTTGGTTGTATCGCTAAAAGGGTCATGCACACCTATGACAGTTATAGGTAAGGCCACGAAGGGATTGTTTAAAAGAACAAGACACTATGAGTGTGTCTGGTTTGATGTTGATCTTGAGCTTAATTCTTATTGGTTTCCAGAAGCGGCACTGAACCTTCAAGAATCAAAATTGAGCTCAGCGGGATTTATGAAATGAGACTGAATTGGTTTCAGATTATTGGAGGGTTGACCGAGAGGCCGAAGGTGCTCGCCTGCTAAGTGAGTGTAGTGAAAGCTACCGTAGGTTCGAATCCTACACCCTCCGCCAACTTTACTAATTAATAAGGAGAGGACAATGGACACGAAGAAAGACACTGAAAAGAAGCAACTGGTAAAACACGTAAGCATTGACCTATATGTGGAAGACACTGGGAATATTGCGTCATTTGGCGGCGGCAAAGAAATTAAGGACGACAAGTGGGTCGCAATGGAGTCTGCTGACATAGACGAAATAATAATAAGCTTCGCCGCGTATGTAACGAAAGACTCCTTGAAGAGAAAGCAGGAAGAATTCGCTAAAAAACTGGAGGGGTAAAATCCTTATGTCTAAGAAGGATTGGGTAAAAATATTTATACGTCTGGACCCTGAGAGGGACAGGGAGCTGATAAACATCTGGAAAGGATTACTGTTGATGTGCGGTAGTGTGCCCAGGGCATTCAGGACATTACTGAGGGAATACACCCGGGGAAACAAGTGATGCACGATTATAAGAGAAAGACAACATACATAGAGAATGACCAGTATGATCTTGAACGCAGGACTAGTCCTCAAAAGCCGAGACGTGCAAGAACTGACCTGTCACTAGCACAGATACGCATCGCACTTAAAGAATATAAGGTAGAGGACATCTACCTGATCGAGTTACAGTGCTGCCTGAGCGGTATCTCATACTATATGTTCCATGACCAGAAACCTGATGTAGCTTATATTAAGTTGATGGAACGCATGGAACGGCTGGTTGAACGTATGCAGAAAGCAGGGCATAGAGGTAATGATATGATGGCAAGTTTAGTAGCAATAATAGAAGGAGAGGAAGATGGGTGATGGCAAACGATTTCTAAACAAGAAGACGCTGGTAATGTGTGACATAGCCAAACAGCTGCTTGATGGGCTTCCTAGTCTTGAAATAAACCTGCGGGTGGTAGGCTGGAGTAATGACACTCAGATGGACGGATCAACGAAATATGGATCGTGCTCAAAGTATAATGAGTTTCCTTTTGATTGTGGTATTGACATTTTGTGGCAGGAATCAGCAGCAGATACAGATGTACTCGACACTCTTATTCACGAGCTGTGCCACGCTTATTCGCATCAGCTAGGTTATTCAAGGAGTCCTGCACCAACAATAGAAGAGGTTAGGATAATGGACGAAGCATACTGCCGATTCTCAGGATTCATCGGACACAATGTCTACCGCAACAAGGATAAGATCACTGAACTATTTAAAAAATATCTCAAAGTAGAGACTAAAAAGAAATGACTGACCTCACCGGTAAAGCTCTCAACCTTATCAGGAATCATGTTAAGGTAGATGAAGAGAGACAGGCAGAGCGTATGGCTGAACTTGAAGAGAATATCCCTATGTATACTTGGATGTGGAGGAACAACGTTGATCGTGCGGAAGTGGTTAAGCTCCTGACAGAACTGGTTGACTACGGATGCTTAGAATCAGCGAAAGCTATCATCCAACTCAAGATAGGTCAGGGAGACGGACAGGGAACACTCGAAACATTACGAGCAGCAACAGATGGCTAAGGAGGAAGATATGAAGAAATGGTATGAGAAATTGAAAGAAGGTGACGAAGTGTTGGTGTTTGAACAATTTAGCTCTTCACCGAACGTAGAAAAATTCTGCGGGTTTTTTAATGGGAACCCTGTAATAAACAACACTGTATTTACGCTGTCGGAAGCAGGTGTTTTATGTGCGAAAGGAGAGACAGCGTCTCCCGTTACAGAGGAATACTTGTTGAAGGCTGAGCATGACGACTTGCTTGGCAGGATAAGCAAACTCCGCCTATGGGATGATTGCAGTGCTTACACAAACGAAGACTTTAAAAAGTTGATAGCATTCCATGAAGAGATAATCAGCAGAGACGACAAAAAAACAGATGGCTAGACCAACTAAAGAAAAGAAGCAGAAAGTTTATAAAGAGTTACCGCATAAACAACTGTGGTTTACACTTGACAAAGCAATGACCAGCTCAGGGATGTACGGGCATATTATGCAGACACCTGAACTTATGCAGATCATACAGGAGAAGGAAACATTTCTCCGAGAAAAGAAGAGGATTAATCCGGACACCTCGTTTGCTGAGTTCATGTATCTCTCAAGATTACCTGTAGCAAGGAAGCTGATAGCTGAAGACAACAACTGGATGGTCAGAGTTATATCCGATCCGAACAGATTATCATCAGTCAATATAGTTAAAGAAGAGTTCTTGAAGTATGGACCGAGTGCATTACCGAGTCATTATAAGTATGCAAAGAACTTTGGCGGTGTCTTTGAGTGGCATCCTGAAGCTAACGTTACAATAATAATGATGCTTAGAGGTTTGGGTAAATCTCATAATGAAGTTGTTACCAGATCGATAAAGGATTTCATTAATGATCCGGCAGAGAAATGTTTGATAGGACATTCAGAAGATGACAAGGCAGAAGAGTTAATGAAGAGAATTAAGGATGCACTGTTTCATCCTTATCTCATGGTTATCTATCCTGAGTTCTTTGTAGATGACATTGAATATTACAGAGCAAGAGGCGTTGAGATAAAGAAGGACAGGATAAATCTCAGAACACTTGACTTCAGAGATCTTACAAGAGTTATCGATCCGTCTGACTATATGCGGGGCGAGGCAACATGGAACTTGTTCACACCTAGAGTTGATGTTACCGGTCAGCATTATAATAGGGTTAAGCTCGATGACTTCGTAACCGAGAAGAATAGTAAGTCCCGTGAGCAGGCACAGAAAATTATAGATGTATTCGATTCACTGGCTGGCCTCGAAGAATATGTTATTGATGAGGCTACAGGTGAAACAAAAGGTATCCCTATACAGATAACCGACACACAGTATTTCATCCCGAATATGATTACACATGCACTTGAGAACAGAGATGTCACAGCATTCATTATGCCTATGACATGGGACCCTGATGAACATAAAACTATCTATTCATTCTGCAAAGAACATAAGTATCGCATTGACGAGAAGATAGTTACAGATAAATTCATTGATCGTAAGAAAAAAGACTTCGGATCTAAAGAGCGATTTCTATCACAGGCATACATGCTGGGGATGGATAGGTCCTCAGTAATTAATCTCAGTAACGACAGAAGCGCATTCACTTTCGGGTATAGTGACGAGAGCGGTGTCGGCAATGACATACCTATAATGGATAAAGACTTTGAACAACTGCACATGTATAACCCCATAATACTTTCTAAAGATCCGTCGTACTCACGCAAGAACAAGGAGATGGGCGATAAGCAGTCGAAAGATACAACACTGAGGATAGTTTATGACGGTTCAAGATATTACGTCACAGGCTGTGTAAAGAAACTTGGCAACATGTCAGTTGAAGGGCAGAAAGAGGCGTTCTTATCTTTATCAATGAACTTGCCACCGGACTATCTTGTAATTGACAGTCAGGCTACACAGATATTTGTAGCGGCAGTTGTGTTCCAGTCTTTACGTGAGAATGAATTTTTTGACTATGACCACATCCATTACGTTGATTACACTAAGCCAAAAGAATCCACGTCAACAGGTAAGGCTGAGATAATACAGTCGGTTCTTTCAACTATGTTCTCTTCTGGAATGATAAAGGTGCATCACTCATTATCGGCAGTTATAAAGCAGATATTGCGTGAAGACCCAGGATTCGATGCTTTGGATGCACTCGTACAGGCAATGTCGATCGGTCATCGAGAATTGGAACTTGCTAAAATGATAAAAACCGATAACATTACTAGCAGTAACCGTAAACGTTCTGGCATTTCTCGCAGTCCGGGTACGGTATTTAAAACAACCGGTTATTAGGAGAGGCAGATGTTAGATCAAACAGTTTATAGAGAATTTCTCGGTATGTACTCCAGCAGGATTCAGGAGGCCGATACATCGCACAGCGGGAAGTTCGAGGCCATGCGTGATGCGGCTAACTTCATGCGACAGATACTCCCTGAAATCTCAGAGAGTAAACTTAATTCGGAAGGCGAGGCGGCAGGAAATAATAATTCATCATCCAATAGGTCCAAGTATAGTCCTCCCGTAATGCTCGCTATTTACAAGAAAATGCTTGAAGACCTAACGGCAAGTCCGGTTGATTTTGAATACTCAAGTAACGGAAAAGGCGGAAGAGAAAAAGCCGATGCTTTTATGAATATTCTTAAAAGAACATACACCCAAGGAAACGTAAGTAAGGAGATGCAGTACGCATTGTTCATGGGCCTCTCTCTCGGAACAATAGTTGCTCAGCCTTTTATGGATGAGCTTAAAGAAGACTATCTCGATAAAGACATGAAGGTCGTAACACTTGCTTCAGGCAAAGGACCGTCATTCATATCATACGATACAATGAAAGTTCTTATAGATCCAAACGCAGTCCCGCACAACGTGCAGGATACGGCAGAGTGGGTAGTTGTTACTCTTGGAAGAAGAAGCGTCAACTATATAAAGTCAACTTACGATATCTCCGGCATAGAACTTCAGGTCGATGATTCGGATACGTATAATGGTGGAAAGTCAAGCACAACTCTAGTGGTCGACACGTACCAGAAGGAGCTTGAACAGGACGCAGGTCTTGATCTTGAAAAAGGATTAATGCTAAGAGAATATTATGACAACAAAGGAATGGTCTATACGATCCTTGAAGATATGTTTGTGGTAAAGAAAGCTGTCAATTTTTCAAGAACATACGGCAAGATACCTTTTGTGTGGTGTCCTCTTATTCTTGACGCTTACAGTCCTTATGGGATACCGATGCTCGAGGAGCTTAGACCTTCGGTTGAGCTTGTTGCTACTGCTATCAACATGGTCGCCGACAACACAGCTGCTAGGAATAAGCTTCCTTGGGTAACACCAAAAGGCTTGATAGATGATGACAGTATGGCTCTGTTCACATCCGGGCAGTATAATAACTTCAACAGCATTCTTGAAATAAACACCACCAGACTTGAACTTAATCCTTCTATAACTGTTAGGGAGATTAAATCTCTATTCCAGAAACCCGACATTCAGGAAGTTACAGAAGGGGCGATGTTTCTTTTCAATGAAGGCATGAATAACATCTGGCTCATATCAGGTCTTAATCCTACAGCTATGTCTGGAAGACAGGAAAAGCAGATAAGACTTAAAGGCGTTGCGGATATGATAAACGAGTCAAGTTTAAGAAACAGTTCAAATGTTGTAAAGAACTTAGATTCTTACTTTATGAACCCAATGTGTAAAGCTTTTCAGACCATGTTCTATATTGAGTACGATTCTTTCTCTGAATTCAAGTCAGGCGAAGTCGAGATACCTAAAGATGTCGTAGGTGACTTGAAAAACATCAGAATAGTTCCCGGCTCATATCTCCCTGCTGACCAGATGGGTAGAATGCAAAAAGCGGCTTACCTTATGAGTAGGGCTTTGGCTAATCAGTATAGTTACGACCCAGTAAAGGTCGAGCGGTATGGCCTCAATGCTATGGGCTTTACGCCTGAAGATTTCTTCAGAGATCCATTACAGCTGTTTGACCAAAGGCAGACGATGCAGATAGTGCAGATGATAGAGCAGATGGGCCCAGAAGGGTTTGCTCAGTATGCAGGACAGATGAACCAGCAAAAGACACAGGAGGCACAGGATGCCCAAAGAAAGCAATAACAAGAAGATGATCGTCGACATTGCCTTTGGCGATCTCCTGGAAGCATACTGCGCTGTAAATAACATTATAGTTGGCGAGAGGCTTATGAGCAGGAAAGCTATTCATAAAATAAGGGCTGCTTTGGACGTGCTTGCTAAGCATCTTAATGCAAATTTACAAGTCGAGTTCTTTGGGAACGACATAATCCCAACTGCACTAAAAGCGAATAGTTTGTCAAAAATAGTTGACAAGCACATTATAAGAACGTAAAATGTTTACAAGTCTATGGAGGACACAATGAGCGAAGAAAGAAAAGCAGACATATCAGCTACTGAAGCTATTCCGGTAGCAAGTGCAGCAGAACAGTTAGTGAAAGACCCGGAAGTTGTACGTTTACTCGAAAGAAGAGAAGCTGACAAGCACATTCAGAAGTATGTTGCAAACGATTCTCACTTTGAAGCCTTGCTTGACGTAAAGAGAAAGGTCGGTGACAAGGAGATTTCCTTTAGAGAAGAGCTACAGGCTAATGTTAAGCTGGCCGGAGACCCTGAAAGGGTTTCTGATAAAGCCGAACTTTACGCCAACGTCCTTCTTAAACAGGCGACACCTCCTGCGGCTCCAGCCCCAGAAAGTGCTAAACCAACCATTGAAAACAGAGATTCTGCCCCGCTGCGACCGGGCACGGAACCACCACAACCTAGAGATGACGGAAAGTATGCTCCGGCATCGCTTAGTATTGACGAACTTCGAGCAAAAGGATTTGATGAGTCTCAGATTGCAAAGATTAAAGCTGCACATGGAATTACCTAACTATTAATTTTGGAGACGAGACATGGCAAATGCAGTAAATACGCCGTACACCTATTATGATCTGTCGAATGATCCCAATATCATATCACAGGATGCGGAACTCAAACTCTGGGGAAACACAAAAGACAAGTCACCTTTGACAGCTCTTCTGGCTAATCTTCCGAAAGGAAAGCCACAGAGACTCAAAAGGATTAATTTCGCAATTGGCGACTATTTTCCGAAGACACTCACATTGAGTGCAGCGGTTAATCCGTCAACAGCTTCACAGATTACGTTTACTTCTACAGGAGACTTTCTGTTCAAAGGCGACGTACTCTATCTGTTTCACAACACTGTTACAGACAATTGGGCACAAATAAGGATTCTTGGAAAAGATTCTGGAACGACCTATAACTTTGAGCTTATATCAACAAGTGGCTCTGCATCGTTTACGACTGCACTCACATCTGTTCTTATTGTAAGTTCAGCTGTTGGTATCCATAATGACGCAAGAGAATATCTTAACAAGAAAGGCGACATTGGTTGGAATTGGGCACAGAGATCAAGAGACACCGTTGGTAAATCTGATTTTGAAGATGACAACACATTCATTGAAAATGGTCTTGCGCATCTCATTCAGCTTGGATACGAATTCTATGGTGAAAAGAGGGAACTTGCCTATTTCACGAATATGGCAGCCAAGGGTGGAGCAAATGAAAATGACGAGTGGAATCTTGCTGGAGGACTTCCTTACTTCCTCGATCCGCACGGCGTTACTTTTGGCGACACAGCCGGTATCAGAAACAGAGCTTGCGAAAACGATGATTTCGTTGGACAGAATCTCGTTGTTGATGGTACAACTTTTACTTACAAGAATCTAAGAGAGTGGGGATACAAGCTTGGTGACTTCGGTAAAAAGAACAAAATGCTCTTTGCTGGCGACACAATGTATGAGCTCATGTATCAGCTTCTTGAAGACAATGTTGGTATTCAGGATGTTAATTATCAGGACATTATGCCTGCGTTCCCTGTTAACTGGGTTGTCCAGAAAGCACAGGTTGGACCTTGTACATTCTTCCTCGTAAGAGACACAGCTATCAACGGCATGCCAATGATGGTTAAGAACAACGTCACAGCTGATGTATTGACAGCCGATCCTAATAAATGGATGGTTGCTCTCGATATGCTTCATGTAAGGGAAACTCCTTATGTGAACAACAAGGGCGTTATAAAGAATCCTACGATGAGGGTAATTGACAGAATCAACAATGGTTCTGTTGACAAGATGGAATTCGATTCTATGGGTTGCCTCACAATCGACGAGCCAAGATCATGTGGATACTTTGGTATAACAGGCTAATAGAGCAGGAGGAATATCATGGGATTTTTTGATAGATTCGTAGGCGGGCTGACAAGGCCCGTACTTGAATCCCTGAAACTTCTTCAGGGAGATACGACAGAAACTGTGGCTACAGTGAAGACAGATATTGACGAACATATTGCGGACGCAGTTGGTGCTCATGCAGCCACAGCAATCGTGGTAGCTGCCACAACAATAACCGCTATTGATGTTGACGGTGCTCTTGACCAGCTTGCGGGTGTAGGCAGAACATCTGAGACAGTTAAGGCAAATGCGGCCTCTATTGACGCTCTCGAGCGTTCAGGGTCAACAATTGCTGTTGACGGTGCTATAGCTGATGCTGTAAGGAACGTAACGCTCACCATGAAAGATGGCAATGATGTTGCTGTTGCAGGGTATCACGCTATCGGTGTAAAGGTAACTGATGGTGACGGAGCTGGAGCAGATGCAGGGACAAATACTCCTATTGCCGGGGCTGGTCTTGATACTGTTGACGGCCTTGTGGTCGGTGCTTCTGGTGAGCAGATTTCACCTTCAAACAGTGCCGCTATTTCTGACGCTGGCAATGCAAGTCTTTTTGCTCTCACTGCCGCTGACGGAACACTTACCGTTCAGCTCAACAAAGATTCTGGTAATGATTTCTTTTTCGTTCACTTCCTACTTCCTGATGGGAGCGTAGCTTCGAGTGCCGAGATTGAGATGAATAACGCAGGTTAGTTTTATTAGGGAGGCTTCGGCCTCCCCTATTTTTATTGATTCGATTTTTTGGAGGATATTATGACAAAGTTACTTATTAAAACGATCACCCCACCAGCAGCACTTGACTCAAGGGGTTTTATCGCAGATGCTTTCAAGGCACTCGCTAAGGGAGCTATTCTTGGATATTCTGCTGCATCGGCAGGGGCTACTCTTGATGCAGATGATTTTATTCACATTAACAGTACGGCTAATGCTGCTATTGTTATTCCTGACGCATGTTCTGACAATGAAGGTAAAGTCTATATTGTTCAGTTTACAAATGCAACCGTGGCCACAGCGGCTATTAAGGATACAACCGGAAATCATGTTGCTGCTCCTGTAGCACAGTATGACATCATGTTTTGTATCTCTACTGGTGCAGCTTGGGTTGCGATCGGTTTTGACGGATGTGCGACCACAGCTTAATTTTCTAATTCTCACGGGAGGCTTCTTATGCTTTTTAGTGATCTTTTAACCAATATAGATTCAGCTTTAAAACAAAAGAAAGAGTCTGGAGAGTTCGCTGACAGAGAAAAGTTCAGGAAACTCCCGTGGGCGGAATGCCACTATTCAACCATGACAGCTCTTTACGAGCTTGTCAGAGAGAACAGCACTTATTATCGAAGAGAAGTTGTCTTTCAGCTTTTTGACAGCAGTGCTGGCGTTTACTACCCAAGAGTCTCAGGCAACACAGTCTATATAGATATTGTGGAAGATGTGGACTCGGACAACAACCTTACTATCCCTGAAGACGTTTTGAAGATACTCAAGGTTATGACACCGATTGGAGACACTGAGCGGACAGGGGATTGGATAGTTCCATTTGATACCACTGTAAGCAATAGCAAGATATACTGCCCATCTGATAGAGAGATATACAATAGCGACGGATGGGTTGCTGGCGACACCGTTAGGGTAGAAGTCATAATGGCTCCTAAGAAAATAAAACAGGTTCGAGACACAGGATATCTACTCGCAGCGACAGCGGTCACACCAGGCACATACACAAAGATAACAGTCGCTTCAAATTTATACTTCGAGCGTGGCGATTCTGTAACTCTTGCAGGATTTACTCCGACTGATTATAACACTACTGCGACTGTTGTCTATGCTACAAGCACTGAGATAACTCTCAACCTTGACAGTTCAGGGTTTACTGATATAGTAGCTCCGCTTGGAACAATATCTTTTGATTATGCAGCACAGCTTGTTGACGTTGATTTTCAGTGGGAAGCCTACCTTATACTTAAACTGAAGGATATCGGTCTTAGAAATGTAAGACAACAGCCGGAAATGGCCGACTACTCCAAGCTCAGAAGATATGAGTCTGAACATAAAGATTATCGTGCAAAAATAAACAGAAACACAAAGATGCCTCACAGGGGCTATGGTTTCGGAGGTAGACGTGGCTAAAAGCCCACTGCTTACAAGCATAAAAAGAAT
>Ga0307928_10004748_pt1 | contig 10277 bp, 6 predicted proteins | sample AceLakmetagen232_FD_201815 | JGI IMG/M metagenome (GOLD analysis project Ga0307928, IMG submission 201815) | Saline water microbial communities from Ace Lake, Antarctica - #232 | ecosystem: Environmental > Aquatic > Non-marine Saline and Alkaline > Saline | place: Antarctica: Ace Lake...
CAACAATTTCCTCAATCCTATTCCTTAAATTATGAAACCATTCAAACATATTATTAACTTTTAATGTTCCTTGAAAATCTTGATTGATTTCTTTTGGAGTATCCATCATCCACATACAATCATAAAGGTTTCCTAAATCATCGTCAGTTAATCTAAACTTCTTAGCTTCTTCTTTTAAATATTTCTTATACTTTTCTAACTTTAACTTTTCTTTTTCATTCATTGGTAATTTCTGAATTTGATTCATTTTAATTCCTTTCCCTCAATCTTTTAATTGCTTCCTTACCTTTTTGTGCAGGACTTTTATCTTCAACATCCTCAACTTTAATAAATCTCTCCCTACAATTTTCTTCAGGATGTTTTTGGGTTAAGGATAAATGTCTAATCATATCATCAGCGTCATAAGTTATGAAACCACATCTACCACAAGTTATTTTATATTTCATTTATAACTCCTGAACACCAAGGATAAGGTTCAATCCATGTACATTTATCTTTTCCTAAAGCTAATTCACATAACTTCCATAATTGATGGTCATTACATAATTCTTGTTGTAATATTTCATTTTCTTGTTTTAATTCGTAAATTAAATTTCTACTATCTAACCAAGCAGTTCCAATAGATAATTGTTTTTCTAATTTATTTTCACAAACTTCTTTATATATATTTTTAGTTGTTTGAATTATTTTAAATCCATTCTTTTTTAACATTTCTATATTTGATTGATTCATAGGCTCTCTAAAACAATTAGTATTTGTTTCTTTTTGATATGTCATTTCATAACAATATTCTAAATGGTCAGATATATTAGAACAATTATCTTTATCTTTTATAGGAATCATTATAGTATAAGCATCATCAAAAGTATTATGGAATTCTTTTTCAGTTTTATTATTTTTTGTAAATGTCGAGGGATTTTTCATAGTATCTAAACTTGTTATTGTAGATTTAAATTCGGGTGTTCGTGTAAAATAATCTACTGCACTCACATTCCCACTTAAATATAATAAGTTACTTCCAGCAGTTCCATAATCTAATCTTGCATTTGTTCCGTCGTGTGAGATATTAAGAGAACCATTGTTTAACATTAATTTATGGGTTGAAGCAATCGAAACATCATCACCAAAATCAATTAATCCGTCGCCAGTTTTTATAGCCCATTGATTTGTTCCAGTATTAACATCTTTAATATTCAATCCAATAACATTTATTGCATTTGTAAAAGTGCTGACTGCTTCTGCTTCTATACCTATAATATTATCTAATGTTCCCATTACAAGTCCATCAGCTTTTCCTTTTAGCCCGATTAATGAACCAAAGTGAGAATTAGTCCAATCATATATTTTAACATCTCCATTCAATCCAATATAATCTCCAGTTCCATCATGTTGTCCATAAGCCCCAAAATTATTTCTTTCTACCTTACCTTGAAATCCAACATAATCAGCAGAATTATTTTCTGTAAATGTAAGAGTTAATCCTCCTAATACCCCAAGTGTTGATGAACTTCTATTCGTTAATTTGCCTACATAAAGGGTAGCTAGAGATGTTGCAGGAGTTCCAATACCGACAGTATTATAAAGAGTGTTTACATTAAGAGTATTGTCTCCAACATCTAAAGCATAACTTTGAATATTAGTGATAGATAGAGTATCTAAAGTTGCGTCAGAACTATTTTGAACTAATGTTCCATTAAGTAATTCTGTTGAGTTCCAATAAGAAGATAAATCAGGTGTTGGTAAATTAGTTAATTCTGAACCATCTCCTTTAAAATAACTTGCAGTTGCATTCCCAGTTATCAAAGCATCTCCACCAATATTTGCATCTCTTGATAAAGATAAATTCCTATATTTTAATGAACTACTCCCTACATCACTTTCATCATTAACAGCAGGAAGCATACTTCTTGTATAAAATTGTCCATCATCTGTAAGCCAAAATATGAAACCTTCCTCTGGATGGTTTAATTCAAGGACATTATTTCCAGTAGCAATTGAAGGGATACGAAAATGGATTATTTCCCCTTCTGCTATATCTATTGCATAAGAGGGGTCTATTCCTACACCAATACCCCCATCAAATCTTCCTGTGCCTGTTGTTGTTAAATCAAAACTCCCTGTCTTATCTCCTGTTAAACTTGTTTGTGCTGTTGTTGTTTTCCAGTAATCTGTTGGAATATCAATCCCTGTTAATTGTGAACCATCTCCTTTAAAATAACTTGCAGTTGCATTCCCAGTTATCAAAGCATCTCCATCAATATTTGCATCTCCACCGATGTTGGCGTCTCCTGAGAGGTAGAGGTCTTTCCACTTTCTTATATCTCCTAATCCTGTATTTCCTAAATCAGTATTTGATGAGGATGCTAATAATGGTGCGAAATATAAATTTGTTCCATCATAATCAAATACATAATTCCTCTCTAAACCATCTAAAAAAGGTTTAATTAAAACTTTTCCTTGTCCTACTAATCCTGCCGATGGTGATAACTTAAGAAATGTTGCACCATCTAAAAATAAATCATTATCAAACACAACATTATGCCCTGCTGTTTTCTCTGCTATGTTGTCGACATAAATTTTATTAACATCTACTCTTTCAGATACTGCATCTGATACACTACTATTAAAATTTTTACAAGTTCCATCACCATCTAAATACTCCCCATTATTACATTCAGTTGAAGCATTAGTATCAATATAAGAAGAAATATACGCTGAAGGATTATTTGCATTATACTTTAAACTAAGGGCATCATCAACTTGTGTCGTATTATAAAAGCCTAATGCCATTATGTTAAGGGTGGTATTAATTGAATTAATAAGGGCTGTATCATTATATCTTTGGTCAACTAAAAGAAGATAATTTGATAAGTTATCATTTATTTGACTTATATTATAATATTCTGCAAAATTATCATCTATATAACTATCATTATAAAATCCTAAACTCATTATATTAGTAGTGGTATTAACTGAATTAATTAAATCTGTATCATTATATCTTTGGTCTACAACTAAAAGATATAAGGAAAAGGTTCCATCTAATTCACTTTGATTATATGTTTCTGATTTATTATAAACATAAATGGATTTATAATAAGATAGAAGCATATTATTTAAAGTATCAGTTGAAACTCCTCCTCCGCCACCAGAACCTGTTGGCAAGTCACTTATTTTTCCTTCTAAAACACTTAAACTACTTTCTAATAAAATTATTTTATTATTTAATATTTTATCATTAACAGTTTCTAAATCATTATTTTCTGTTTTCTTTTCATTAAATAAGTAACCTGCAAAAAGTATTCCTGCTAATGCTAAAACGCATATAATAATTACTAAACCAGTATAATCTTTTTTATTATTTCTTCCGTAAGTATCAATTGGATTATTTATTTGTTCCATTTTAGATATTAACGCCTAAATCTTGGTTGTGGAAAACCTCTATTTACTTTTCTCTCTCTTTTCTTTCCCCCAAAAGCAAGCCTTAATATCAAAACTAATGCAAGAAAAAATCCTATATAAACAAACCATCCTTTTTCAAAGAGCCAGTATTTTATAAAGGTAAGTGCTTTTTCCATTTGTTCTCTTGTGTTTCCACTCCAAGTTTCAGGTTCTTCAATTATAGTTTCATTAGTGGTTAAATTAATAGGAGGAGTTAGAATAGTATCGTTTCCAAGAACTGTGGCATTAGTTCCATCATCTGTATCCCCGCCAGTGCTTCCTCCAGGAACATAACCTGCAGGGCTTCTTAAATCTAATTCAATATTTCCAGTTGTTCCAACTAATCCCCATAAATTAGAACATTCAATACTCCAATTAAAATTTCCTCTTGGAGAATATGCAAAGTCAAAAGTATTATTTATGCTTGTATTAATGGTTGTATCTGTTTTTTGAGTAGTTCCATTAATTATTAAGCTACAAGAAGTTATAGCAGAAGTATCAGATACAAAATAAGTATAAAGGATTTGAGTTGCTGTTGTTGATAAACCTGAAATAGGTGTATATTTTACAACTACTGGTGCAACATTATTCAAAGTAAAAACATCGTCATAAATATTTGTTAATAAAGTAATATTTCGAGTATGATTTATTTGGTTATAACTTGAATTTACTGCAAAAATAGTGTATAAAAAAGAATAAGTTGTTGTTCCTCCTAAATTTATATAATCTATTATTTCATCTGTTTCTGTCCAACCACTTGCATCTGTAGTTAAATTAAAGTTATAAGAACTTGAAGAATTATATGCAGTAATATTAGCATTAGAAACATTATTTCCCGCAGTATCGTTTACATAGGCTTTATAATACCATTTCCTAATAAGTTCTGCATCATTTCCAGTAATAGTTTCTAAAGCATCATTATAAGTTACATTTAAAAAAGTATTATTTAAAGCAAATTTAGTGGTTGTATCTTCAATTTTTACATTATCCCCTACTATATTTTCCATTAAAATATTTTTAAATTGATTATTACTTGAGTTAGTATATATAGAATCTGTTTTTATAAATATCCCTTTTCCAGAATTTGTTGAATAATTAATATAAAAATTTTCAAATTTATTATTATTAGATGTATAAGCATATATACAAGAATATGAAGATGAGGAAGAACAATTCCATAAATTTATATTTGTAAAAGTATTATTAGAAGAGTAATCTACAATAATTCCATATCTTGAATTTGAATTTGAAGTTAAGTTTATTATTTGGTTTCCTGAAGATGCCCCCCTAAATGCTACCCCTGAATAACCATTTGAATTTACAGTTGAATTAATAAAAATATTACCATTACTTGAACCAAAATCAATTCCGTGTTGCGTGTTAAAATTAGAAATAACATTAGTAAAATTATTATAATAACAATCATTAGAAAGAGATATTCCACTACAACCAAGACCTCCCCCAACACAAGGAGTATGACTTGTATCTACATCTATAAAACTATTATAATTTGCATTAAACTGCATCTTAATTCCATTTCTTTCATTATAAGTTAGGGTTAGATTTTTAAAAGTATTATTATCACCATCCCAAGTAATAGATATTCCAGCTCCAGCATTTGAATTACATATTACATTTGTAATATTATTATTTGGGCTTCCAACACCTACCCCATGACTTCCACTTTCAGTATTAGAATTGGATACTATATTTATTAATTTACTCCCCCCATTATCCCCCCCTAAAACAAGCCCTGTTGCTTGATTTAAGTTTGTGGTGATATTAGTTAAAATATCATTAGAAGAAGCTAATTGAATTCCTTGTCCAATATTATTACTGGAGTTTATATTTGTTAGAGTATTATTTGAACCACCCTCAATATATAGCCCTCCAAAAAATCCTTTAAAACCATGAGAAGAACCACTAATGGTTAAATCTTCTAAAACAGAATTTGAGGTTGAACCTGTTATTCCAAAAAGGTAAGTTAAATCTACAGTTAAATTTCTTAATATACTATTATTTGAATTAAGATATATTCCTGTTGTAAAATTAATAATACCCCCATTTTGTATAGTTATTTGATTATATCCTTCCATATTTATCCCTCTATCATTTTCTGAAAAACTTCCTAAATCCCCTGTAATATTAAATCCATTCATTTCTAAAGTTATATTATTTGCTAAAATATTAAAACAATTTCCTGCTGTAAGAAATGGAGTCGCAGTATTAATGCTTCTCTCTAAGGTATAAGTAGTATTAGCAGAAAATAAATCCATACAATAATCAGTAGAAGTTGAATTCAAATTTGTTGAATTTTTTACAATTGAAGTTTTTGGGTCTCCAACTATTACATCCATCCAATCCTTTTCTGAAGAAGCCATATAATAAGAATCAGCTAAATTATATCCTCTGGTATATCTATCAAAAACAATTTCAGGTAATGCTACTGCACTTGATAAAGGTTCATAAACATAACCTTTTATACCAGTAATATTCATAGTGATTAAATCCCCAATTAAAGATTGTGCACCATAAGGACCTGTGTTATCCCATTCGTGAGTAAATGTTCTTCCCGAAGTTGAAACTCCTGTTTCACCAATTGCACCTGGATTAAAAGATAAATTCCAATCTGTAGAATTAGAACAACTATCAGCTCCTCCGCAGGCGTTAGAACCCCAAGACCAATAACCTGATAAATTATCTTGATTTTTTAGAAATTCAGCATTGTTTAAATCAGCACTTATCCCTTTTGAAATAAGCCTATCATAAGCCCCTTGACAATCTAATAAATCTCCATATCCACTACTATAACCATTAAGAAGAATGTCCCCACTTAATTCTGCATTATCTGAATTATCAATTAATCTCTTTGCATCTTCTACAGTTATTCCAGTAAGTCTTGTTACTAAATAATTACCATAAAGTTCATGAGAAAAAGTATTTTTTCTATAGAAAAAAGGATATTTTTGAGTATCAAAAGCTTGAACTAATTTTGAATCAACTGATTTACATAATCCATTATCATAATCATCATCAGTATGAAGACAATTTTTTCCTAAACCAGTTCTTAAAGGCACTCCTTTAGTTGTTACAATATAGTTTATATTATTTACACCTATGCTTTCAAGGGTATCATTAATCTGAGTAACTATTTTCTGATATTCTGTTTCGTTTATCGTTTCATTAACAGATATATCTGTTAAATTTACTATATGGTTAATATTAAAACCCATACCAATTCTTTGATTTATAAAATAGCTACAAATTTCTTGAGAAACAGAACTATCTTCATTGCAAACTAATAGAACATCTGAATAATTAGAATAATAATCTGATTCATAAATATTAAAACTAATAGAACTACAATTAACATTATTAGCGGAATCGTTTATGCATATTTTTACATTGTTTGTTCCAGATTTCCAAAATTCTTCGGTTAAATTAATTCCACAAACTATACTATTGTTAATAACCCCACTATCTTCTGTCCACCAACAACTATCAACATTTAAATCTGAATAGGTATAATTAACATCTAAATAATAATTAGAATGGGTTGTATCATTTGAAGGATAACTAATTTGTATTAAAGGATAGGTTGCATCAATACTAAAACTAATATTTTCAGTATTATTTATATTATTTGAAGTATCATTACAATAAAAATTAGAAGTATAGCTTCCATCTGGAATTGAAGAATTAGTATAATTATAAATATCATTTGAAGTTGTATTTAGCATAGTGTAATTTGTAACGCCTAAATCTAAAGTCATCCAACAAGAACTTATTGCAATATCATCAATAGCAGTAATATTAAAATTTATACTACTTATATTATAAGTTGTATTTAAAGGATAATTAATTGTTATATTTGGGTTTATTAAATCGTCTGATATTTTATACCCCGTAAAAATTCCATCTGATTCCCCTGTAATTAAATACCAAATTGAATCCTTTTCAAAAACCATTGGAGAAGAACGATATGAACCAATATTATTTATTCCATCAACTATTTCTGAGTCAGATTGCCAAGTAGAACCTGTCCAATTAAAACCAACAAAATCTTGTTCGGCATTACGTCCACTAATTAAATACCAAGTTGAGTCTTTTTCAAAAACTGTTGCAGTAGAAGCGCCTCCAATATCCCCTAATCCGTCAATAATTGCAGAATCTACTTGCCAAGCAGAACCTGTCCAATTAAAACCATTAAAAATTCCAGTTTCTTCTCCAGATATTAAATACCAAGTTGCATCTTTTTCAAAAACAAAAGGGTCAGCATCCCATCCAATATCAGGCAATCCATTAACAAATGTAGAATCAGATTGCCAAGTAGAACCTGTCCAATTATACCCATAAAAATTTCCATCTTGTTTACCTAAGATTAAATACCAAGTTAAATCTTTTTCAAAAATTGTTAAAGTGGCGTCCCATTGAGCACCAATTCCAGGCAATCCATTAACAAATGTAGAATCAGATTGCCAAGTAGAACCTGTCCAATTAAAACCTGAAATATTTCCTGCTGATTCTCCTGATACTAAATACCAAGTTGAATCTTTTTCAAAAACAAAGGGAGTTGAATAACTACCTATATCACCTAATCCCCCCACTATTTCTGAGTCAGATTGCCAAGCTGAAACAATTGTCAAAGTTATTAAACAAATTCCTATAATTGTAAATACTAATGTAGATTTTTTGTTCATCCCGATTTTAGTAATTTTTTCTTTTATTTTCATTGTATATTTTACGCTTTTTATTTATTTAAATGCTGGTAACCATTATATAGTCATTACTTTATTTAAGTAAAACTTAACTCCTTATTTATAGCTTCCTTTTTACTTCCACCCGAACTAAATACCGCAATTATATCCATTATAATACATATTAATAAGCTAATCCACCATAATCCTACGCTTGCATAAACTAAATCATTCTTTGCCATGTGGGGTGCAATTATTCCAGGTGCACCAAATATCATTCCCATTATAGCCATAATAAAGAATGCAACTAATTGATGAACTAAAACAACGGTTAAACTAAATTGCCCTGCTTCTGCCATATTTAATGCAACTCCTGTATGTAATAAAGAAGCAAACCCAACTACTAAAAATATTGCAGCCAATTGTCCCCTTTTATTTTCTCTTGTTAATCTCCCATTTTTCTTCATAGCAACTCCAATAAATAAGCTAATTAAAAATACAATTAATAAACTTTCAGTAATTGCAAAGAAAAGACTATTAACAACCCAATCCATTGTTGCAGGTGGAATTATTTTATCTAAAAAATAACTGGCACCCTCAGTAATTGCACTTGGCAATTTTTGAACTGGAAGAACAGCAAACATTAACAACCATATAGGCAAAGATATCAAATAACTAATTGTCCAAGTTGGTCTTAACAATTTCATATAACTTAAAAATCCAGTAAATCTACTTATAATATAGATAGTTACCATAAACCAAGCAACTCCAGACATTGCAATAACTACAAAAGAAGAAGAAACTTGAACTAAAAAGAACCAACCCATTGCAACTAAAAGAACAAAAATTATATCACCTAAGGTTACTCCACCTTTTTTTACTGAAGAACTCATTGGGGGCATTTTAAGTTAAATTAGAAAAACCAACCGAATAAGCTTTTCCACCCCTCTTTTAATACAATTATATCTGCCAAAATTCCAATAATAGTCAAAAGAATAAGAATCAATAATAAAGCATTTGTTTTATCTTTTCTTCCTGTGGTTCTTATAAAACCTCTTCTCATTTTTTTATATCCAACCCAACCATTTAAATAAAGCCTGAGCGAGTAAACTCCCCATACCAATGAATAAACCAAAGATTAAAGCATAAAGGACTAAACCTAAAATTCCATGCTTTTTGCCACCTGGCGTTCTAATTCTTACACTTTGGTTAATTTTCTTTAATATCATCCTACTTTGTTAAGGTTTTCTATGTTTAAAAAACTTACTTTTTAATTAAACTCGTTTAAAAAATAAAAAAAAGCGGGAAATTAAAACTAACTTTCCCAAAAAAAAATAATAATAATCTAAGGAACATATTATTAAAAAGACTAATAAACCAAGAACTTTTAAAGCCCTAAGCTAATTAATCTATTTCAATAATAGCACCAAGCTGTTTACCTAAAGGACTGCTTACAGTTTCAACTAAACCAGTAGTTGCTTCGTCTCCATCGTGGTCATAATAGTCAAAATAAGCCTTACCGTCAGAACCTCTTGCCCAAGCACCGTCTAAAACAGTAAAATATACAACAGCAGTTGCAGGGTTTTTACCAACCTTAGCGTTTAACTTAGCCTTGATGTTTGGAGTGTCTTCCCACTCTTCTAATGATATAACATCATTAGTTCCTGCTTTGTAAACATAGCAATTTCCATAATCACCATTTACAGTTGCAGTTCCGTCATCAAGCGGAGTTACTGGAACGGCTCCATCTTCAATAAAGATAGGCTCGTAACCTTTAGTCCAATCAGAACCAACTATTTCCATAGAAGACATGTTTGTTCCCTCTACACCAGTGCAGATAGCCTTCACATTGAAGTTTCCATCTGCTCCGTTATTACTTAACTTGATATATACGGTTTCAATTTGACCTTCGCCAAGAGTCGCCTTATAATCGTGGTAAGTAGTATTTGTTGCAGCACTCAATGCAGTTGAGCCAGTATCATCATAAACAGTTATAACCATATTAGCTTCTGTTTGAATAGTTGCACCATATAGAGTAACCTTATCACCAACATCGATTTCTCGATTAATCAAAGGATTAAGGTAATAAGTTCCATCTCCACCGTAGAATGTAAGAACGGTATCTTCTGGAATTGTAGT
>Ga0307928_10004749_pt1 | contig 10276 bp, 14 predicted proteins | sample AceLakmetagen232_FD_201815 | JGI IMG/M metagenome (GOLD analysis project Ga0307928, IMG submission 201815) | Saline water microbial communities from Ace Lake, Antarctica - #232 | ecosystem: Environmental > Aquatic > Non-marine Saline and Alkaline > Saline | place: Antarctica: Ace Lake...
TGAGATTGTCTATTTAGTAAAGAATACAAGAACATGAAAAAGAGAATACTAACAATATTAGGAATAGTTCTATTGCAAGTGATGTTGTTTGTTACTCCTGCTTACGCTGCTACGATAGATACTCCCGATATTTATACCATCAATCAAATAACTTTCTATCAGAGTTGCATAGAGACTAATGACCAACTTTGTATAGTGGAATTCACGCTAGATTACACTGCAGCTAATCCCCCTGAGAATGCCAACGAAGCTTGGCTGTTTAGAATACTGAATGCCGCTGACGAAGAAGTATCTGAATCGGTTGCTCCGTTTGCTTACTATGATGAAGGATATACAGTGGGCATTGTAAGTTTCTACTTCGCTACTGCCGACATTCTAACCTGGGAAGGAGCTTACAAAATTGAAATGATTGGCAATCCTTCTCTTAACTGGACTGATGGAGACCCTCCAGCTATAACTGACAATGGAATAAATTGGGAAACAGACTCTTCTGCAATCACTCCCAGAATTAGAGCACTTGCCGGAGACTTTGGGATAGCTTATGGCGATATGATTATGAGAGAAAAAATAGGTGGGGTATGGAAGCTTTCATTGGATTTTGGAGAACCTTATTTCACTACCGTTATTGACAATTTAAGCCTTATTGCACCTGACCTGTTTCAATCTTTATCTGCTCAGCCTATATTCAGAGAAAGGGAATATGCCCAAGCAGGCAAGACTGCCATGGAAGGAAGATGGGTAGGAATTGCTCCCTTTGACCTGTCCTCCATATCTGATATGATACCAGGAATCAGCCGAATGTGGTTAACTTCAATATTCTGGATTCTCATTGGAGTGGGTGCTTTAATACTTGTCTTAAGAAAAGCCGAGTCCAGAGAACCTGCTACATTTCTATTTGGCGCATGGATGGTAATTGGAGCATTCACAGGACTTCTGACTACTGAAATAGCAATCTTCTGCGGAGTAGTAGGAGCATTGGCTCTAGTATATACCTTTGCGTGGAAGGGGTCTGTATGAAAAAGAGACTATTGTTAATTGTTGTTCCACTAATACTACTTTTATTCGGTAGTGTGGTATTAGCTGCTTACTCTGCTGATATTACAGTGACCGAAGATGGGACTGCTGCCCATGAAATGTTAGCTTGTGATGTTCCTGCTAATGTTGAATACATGGCAGCTAACGACTTCTTTGCTCTTGCCACTGGGCTTGATACTAGAGTTCAGAAAGGTGGAATAGACCAACCTCACATGCTAGTTGACGACCGGATTATGTTCGCTATTCCTATCCCCCTTGATTCAGTTACTAATCTGCAATTTGTTACAGACCAAATACCATTAACTTACTTCTACACTATTCCTGGCTATGGTGGCTATATTACAGTACCTGATAATGCTAACTTAGAGATGTTTGGTAGCTTCAGGCTTGAGATTAAGGGATTATGGAATGCTACTGGAGATACTGCTGACAGTAGTGCTATATTCAAAAGTGGAGCATTTGATTTCTTTGCTAGCCCGACAGTCAGTGGGAATGTGACATTTTCTATTGATGGTGGAGCCTCGGTAACGACTTTGGGCGTTAGTACGACAATTGTACAGACTATCGCAGTAGTCTCGGATGGGTTTGACCTAGAGATATATCTAGACGGTGTTCTTCAGGATACTGCTGTTATGACTGCTAACGTAACTGACAATGGTAACGATATTCTTTTTAATACGAATAATGTTTTAATGTATATTGAGTATATTAAGTTGAGTGCTTCGGAGTGACTATGAAAAATCTAACTAGGACAATACTACTGGGATTGGTTACTGCAGCTCTACTGCTCAGTTTTGTACCTCTTCCTGCTGAGGCGACTATTGTTGATAACCAGTATACTCCCTCTAGGGCTAAGTATGCTCCTGGGGATGAGATAATTGAACTTCGTCAGGAAAACTCCAAAGCATTTCAAATGGAGAATGGGCAAAGACAGTTAGTTATCTCTATGGGAGCAGTTCACTACAAGGACAATTATACTGATAAGTCCGAGCAATGGAAGGATATAGATTTAACTTGGGAAGGTAACAAAATAACAAAAGCACCTTACGAGCTAACTCGCGCTGGCAGCAAAATCACCATTAGAGACAAGAAAACTGGGGAAGTCTCAACTATTGAGCGACTAGATGTAAAGCCTGCTGGACTTCCCTTTGAGATAGTTCCTGAAAATACGAGAGTAAGTTTCCGACACACACTACCATCTGATAAAGTCCCCTTCGAGGCAAGGTTTAAGGTAACTGGCAAGGGGTATCTAGTAACAAGAGCTTTTGACGATGAGAGCGAGATTGGACTGGAGACTAGCCTTGTTGATGGCATACTTACCGAGAAGCTATCCAGTGTCAAGGATAAGCAGACAGGACAGATAAGACCAGCCAAGGGAAATATCCGAGTTGACCCGACATGGCAGGTTGGGGCAAGTTCGGATGATGCTTACAGGAGACTATCATCTGACCTCTGGAGCTTAGTTCAAGGTTACGTATCGATTGGTGCACACAGTTCTTGGAGTGCGGCGGGAATTGGGATGCGTTTCCTCAATCTCACCATCCCACAAGGGACGACTATTGACGGGGCATACTTAACTTTACGATGTCCAGCTTCTGGTGCTACCAATACGGTTAACTCAAGAATAAGTGCCGAAGATGTAGATGATGCTCCTACTTTTGCAGATAATAAGGCTGCCTTTGATTCTCGTTGGGCAGCTAGAACTGCAGCTAGAGTAGCTTGGGATGGTATCGGGGCGTGGACTGCCAATAATAATTATAACAGCCCTGAAATAAAGACAGTTATACAGGAGATAGTTGACCGGGGTGGATGGGCTTCTGGTCAAGACATGGTTATCTTCTGGGATGATTTTGATGACAGGAGCACTCATGCGACAGGAGCATACAGGATAGCTCTCTCCTATGATGGTTCAGCAGCGAATGCCCCAAAACTGGTAGTTACTTATACAGAGCTAGCAGCCCCCACAGTCACCACTCAAGCAGCCACTGATGTAGAGGCAACCTCCTGCACTGGTAATGGTAATATCACCGATACTGGTGGAGAGAATTCTGACTATAGAGGTATTGCATGGGATACTACTTCTCGCGGCGACCCAGGGGCTCTATCTCCTGCTGCTAGTGATTATGCTAATTATGATTCTGAGGGATCTGGTGATTATGGTGTAGGTGTTTTTGATACAAATATAACAGGTTTGACCCCTGGTTCGACTAATTATGCAAGAGCTTATGCTCATAACTCGGTTGATTGGAACTGGGGTAGTGAAGTGACTCTCTATACCAAGCCAAATGACCCCACAAACTTAGTTGCTACAGCTGTTAGTGATACGCAAATTGATTTAACTTGGACTAAAGGAACTGGTGCAGAGAAAACATACATAAGAGGCAAAGACGGGAGCTATCCTGCAGATAGAGCCGATGGTTACTTGGTTTATGATGATACAGGGGCAAGTGTCTCTGATTCTGGATTAACAGGAGGACATACATATTACTACAGGGCTTGGGCTTGGGAAACTAATTCTGGCTATTCTGATGGGTATGATGAAGCTTACTCATTAACATTCTCAGCCCCTGCTCTGACTACCAATGCAGCATCTCTTGTCGAAGAAACCTCAGCTACACTGAATGCCCAGATTACTGCAATAAATGGTGCTAATGCTATTACTAGGGGCTTTGAGTGGGACACTGATAGTGGGGCACCCTATACTAATGACTGGTATGAGGATGGTTCTTATGGTGTAGCTGCTTTTAGTCATGCGCTTAGTGGACTAACAAAAGGAGAGTTATACTACTACAGAGCGTATGCTACTAACACTTATGGTACAGGCTATGGAGATGAGGTAACCTTTTTGGCCAAGCCTGACTTGCCTAATACTTTTGTTGCGACTGCTGTTAGTGGTACACAAATAGACTTTACGTGGGCAAAAGGAACAGGAGCACAGAAGTCTTATATTAGAGGCAAAGACGGGAGCTATCCTGTAGACAGAACCGACGGTTATGAAGTTTACAATAATACAGGAACAGCTGCTAGTGACGCAGGACTAACAGGTGGTCATACTTACTACTACAAGATTTGGAGTTATGCTACTGAGGGGGGCTTGGAACAATACTCAGACTTTTATGACTCGGCTTATGCCTCACCTGGATTATCCCTAGAGTTGTGGTTCCAGCCCATCATAATAATAACAAATACTAGCTATGGTGGCACAGCAGATGCTGGGAGTGATGACAACACAATAATTGATGCTGAATTGACGCAGGCTGAAGGGTATTGGATTAACTCTTTAGTAACCATTACTGGTACCACAGACGGCTTAGCTCCGAAAGGAGAAACGTCAATTTGTACTGCTTTTACTGCTGCTACTGATGAGGTAACAGTTACTCCTGCATTTAGCGCTGTTGTTGGAACCGGAGACACCTATACTATTGAGTTCGGTACTTTGGTAGATAGAACTGGAGGCAATGATGGTACTATCACTTGGGGAGTTCTTCCTACTGGAGTAGAAATTGCTCTTGGAGGAATGGTAAGTGATTACACAGGAACAGGTGTAGACCCTGCAGGTGCTCAAGATATAGCTCCTGTTCTTACCCCTCCGCCTGCTAGCCCTGCTGATGCTGCTCGATTGATTGCCCTTGCCGATAACCCATTGACTCCAATATTTCATATCTTCTCAGAAGCCACTGGCATATACGAACTCTGGTTCTGGTGGGTAGGTTCTATAATTGTAGGCTTAATGTTATTTGGATTAACTTACAAATGGTTGAGGAATATGATACTATCCGGCTCTTTATTCTGTGCCGTGATAGCATTTTTCATAGCCCTAGGAGTCTATGACCTCTGGGTAGTAATGATATTGATTGTCATACTTTTTGGATGCGTGATGATGCAATCTAGGAGAACAGCATAATAAGTAAGGAGGAAACAAATGGAAAGTAGAAATTGGGCAGTAATAATGTCAGGTGGAAGCATTGGAGACTTTGGCAGTAGCAGAAAGCAGTATCGTGGTAAGCCTATTATTAAAGATGGATTAACAAGAAGCGAAGCAAAAGCTCTGGCTGCAAGACGAAGAAAACAATTGTCTCCTGGAGAAAGAAGCTATTACAGAATGAGTTATAGTATAGTTGAAATAAAGTAGAGCGTGAGACAGCATGAATAAACTAGTTGCGGGATACGTTGCCCTATTCATAATAATGACCTTCTTCTCTAGTATAATGGAAGGAGGAGGAGGACTGGCAGCTACTCAACTTAATGGAGCTATTGATGATGATGATGTTATAATTACCGTTGACAATACTCAGGGCTTTCTAGTTGCTGATTATATTATAATAGGAGATGAGGAGATAGCTTATACAGGAGTAACGGCAGTAACCTTTACTGGCTGCACAAGAGGGTATTATGAAACAGAGGCAAAGGAACATGCTGATAATAACAATGTATATTCTCCAGATTCAGGAGTATTAAACTCAGCATTGGGCTTTAACCTTGCCTCCACCGGAGCAACCGCCGGGGTCTTTACTGTAGTAACGCTTACATTTGGCTTTCTCGCTAAGGCACTACCCAATCTTGTTATGTGGAACTACTCTTTCTTGAATGGTAACCTTATATATGTCAGGTATTTGCTGATGGGGATAGGAGTAGGAATGATAGTTTACTTTGGAGTAGCTTTGATTAACGCTGGAATGGGGATACTAAGGAGGTAAAGTAATGAGATGGCATTGGCATATATCAGATACAACAAAGGTTGGTGCAGAGAAAAAGGCAAGCCGATTGCGAAGGTCATCTGCGCACTGTAAACGGCTTGAATTTAAGGTAAGAGTTAAAAAATTTGGTGCAACAAGATATGCACCACGTGGGCATTACGAGGTTCAATGGTATGGGCAAGATAGCGCAATATAAATAACATTGACGAAGTAATTAAAATGGGCAAAAGCAAAGGAATATTAAGGAGGCAAGAACAATGGCTAGGAGTTATACTGTAATAATTGGTGATAAGATATGGAAACGTGGTGGGAAAAGGCATCATCGGACTTTTACAATAGTAGCAGAGAGTGAACTCCAAGCTAAGAAAATAGCTCTCGAGAAAGCTAAACAGCTTAAACTTAGCTGGAAACCTAGTTGGGCAGAAGCGAGAAAAGTAAAAGATAATGGGTAAAGGGCAAGAACTATTAAACATGAGTCCTGAAGAAATGGAACAGAAATACTCCACTTCTGAGCCTCATCATACTAAGCATGGATACTACTGGTGGATAATGGCTCTCAGGAATGGCAAGACTGTTTTGCTTGGAGCTTATAATACTGAAGAAGAGGCAGAGAAGATGGGGTATAGCAAGGTAAATGGACATTTTGAAGTCATAGCCTTGCCTACAAGGGACACAGCTAAGGCTACTCAGATAGTGAGAGCTAAGAAGTTATATGGAGGTGATAATCTTGAAGAGAGTATGAGTAGGATGAAACATCAGGTTTAAAGGCAATAGACAAATAGTAGCAGTCAGCTACCAGAGGGAGGGTAACAAATAATGTTAAAAGGAAACAGGAAAAAGGCAAAGGTAACAAGAAGAGAAATAAGCCCTGAGGTAGTCTATAAACGTCGTGGCACTTCAAGAGAAGAATGGGCACACGAAGACCCAGAGACTGTGACTGTAGCAGGAAAACCATACTACCATTACAGGAGAGTGAGCACCCGAAGAGGTGTATTTAGCTTGCTTAAAAAGCTGCGGAAAATGGGATACAAAGCCGCCTCATTTGACGTGCCAAGATACATAACATGGGAAAGTCTCGGTGACCCTGACAAGAAAGGACTGAGATGGGTAGTGGACCATGCTGTATATACATTCCCACCTATACAAAAGAGAGGAAAGTCAATTCTTAAGCCCACATAGTTAGTAAAATTATTATAAACAAACGACAGTCAGTCGTAAAAGAGGAGGAACAATAAATGACAACAGTTGAAGTAATCCCTACTTGGTTAATGAACTCACTAGTAGGACTAATCGGACTTATATTCATGATGTTCTGGAGCATCTATAAACAGATGCAGAATAGGAATAGAGTCAAGGGGCAAATACTGGTAGAAATCTGGAGGAAGAAAGGAACAGTTGATGAAGACTTCTATCCAGTGGACACCCAGGAAATTAGTATTAAGAACAGCGATGAATCCATCACTAACTATTATATCAGGGAAGATGCCGTATACCATGAGCTATTCCCTAAAAAAGCATGGCTTCCTTGGACACAAGTTACAGTCCAGAAAGCAGCATTTGCAGAAGGAGACCCTGAGCCAATTGTTAAGCGAGGCAAAACACCAATAGCCACCGCCAAGCTGATAGCTGGACTGAGAGAAGAAGCATTTACGCAATTTGCAGTTCAAGCCTCCCAACACATTAAAGATTTGAATGAGGCACTAAATAAAACAATAAAACCCTCCGTGCTGTACTTCCTATTAATAGCTGTCGGAGTAGTAGCTGTTACCGGAACCATCCTAAGCTTTCAGGTTTACAATATCATTAACCCAATTGCCGAGTCACTGGAAAGGCTATTAGAAAGCACAGAGTTGATTCTCGACAGTGCTGGAATAGCGAGGTAAAAATGAACAAGAAAGAAGAAGAAGTAAAGAATGGTGATGGGGAGCAAGCCTCGGTAGGCAAAATGATTGATGTAGTATTCAATCCGTCTGAAGAGCATTTGCCTGAGATGACGGTCATTCCAAGAGGGCTGGTATTGCCCATGTCAATGATGATGATGTACGACCATGTTCTAGACCCGCATAGAAAAAAGACATTATCTAGCATTTGGCTAACTAACTTCTTCAAACTCCAGCGGTCAGTTGGTGGAACTTTGAAGAATCAGGGAGTAGCCCTTGCTATGGAGCAGATTGGTGCAGAGCAAGAGGAAGAAGATAAGGATATAGAGGATATATAATGTCCGCAGTACAATTTGACGACTCTCCAGAGGTTGATAGCCTTTATGAATTGCAACTTAATCCTGGGCTTAATGCTGAACTACTGGAATATGCCGAGAAGTTCAAGTATATGACCAGAGGAGTTATGATTGTAACTGGAATGCCTGGAAGTGGGAAAGACCTTTGGGGAAATACTGTCGCTTGGCTTGTTAAGACTATTTTTAAAGGCAAGAAGGTATTCAGAGATGAAATACCAAGAAGGCTATTTGGAGACTATGAAGAATTTAGTGAAATAACAGTAATGAATGAATTTGCTCAGCTAGCTGCTGACCTAGACGACCAAATGCCAAGTGAAATAAAGAGAAGCGATGCTAAGGCAGCTAAAAAGATGGTAGACCTTTCTAATCAATGGATGGCAAAGATTGGCGAGGAAAAATTGCATAATTCAGTATTGTTTATGACTGAGTTCTGGCGATATATGCACAATAGAAAACCATTCTCTCCTATTGGGATATTACTGGGAGCAATTATTAAACGATGGAGACATTTGGACTTATTGCTGATAGGTAACGCACAGCAAAAAAGAGAACTGGATGCTATTAGCTGTCTACCTTATATAACACATGAAGTAAGATGTAGCTGGGGAATCAACAATCCAAATGCTGGAGGATATAGACTTTACCCTGTTAAATGGGTGAGTAGTTCTGGAGTGTTAGAAGTAAGAGGCAAAAGTAAGAAGTTTAGAATAGATGGGAAGCAGCCTAGAGATTTTTTGAATGGCAAAGGGTATTTCAATTTGTTTAATTCTAAGAGCTTTGGCTCAACGTATAGTGGAATAAGTAAAATATAAGGAGCTATTTATGCTGCAAAAGTCCTCAATAACAGACAAAGGGAAAACGTATTACCTTAGAACAACTACCTATTCTCATTGGAATGTAGAAGAGGTAGTTAAAACAGAAAAGGAAAAGGGAAGGAAAGTAAAAATAAAGACATTTCAAAAGAAAGCCGGGGAAGGAGTACTTATTTTACCTGCCTGGGCAATATATAGCACGAAGTAAAGGAGAAGACTGTGGCAATTATGAATTTATTCAAAAGAACTCCAATGATTTATGGGCTTACTTCAAGAGGTAAGCAAAAGGCTGAGGACAGTGGAGGACAAACTCCAGAAGCTCAAATTCTTTGTATGTTAGAAGAGCATGGAGAAAGCTCTCTTAAGGAAATAGCCAGAGAAACTCATATTGACTTACGAGAAGTTAAGTTCAAGGTGAGAAAGATGGAGAGAATTGGTTTAGTATCGGGGAAAACAGAAGAGAACATTGAATAGGATAATATGAAAAGACTATCAATAATAATTCTATCGTTAATCTTATTAGCTATTGCAACTCCTGCTATAGCAACAGAGCCTATTGGCGACTGGACTATAGAGAACGACAAAGTCTTTGTAGATGATAACAATGTCTATCTGTCAGCCACTCCGCATACCTTGAAGGGTTCTGGGTGGGTAGAATTTGAGTTACTTAGCAAGAATTATGAGGGGGAGATAGATGTTGTTTGGGGGTTTGAGACAAGTGCTGGAGTTATACCAAAGACACCGCAGATATGGGCAGATAATGTAGCTCACGAGAAAGAAAGATGGATTGAGGTCGAGAAACAAGGAGAAATTACTCTTACTGGAGTAACAGGTTATAATTTGCTAGAAATTGGTAGTGTTGAACCAGATATTGGTAACACTAACAACACTAAACTTATAGACATTTGGGGTACGGCTGAGGCTGCTGGAACATTCGGCGAGGATTATTTTTATGATTACATCCTAGCTTTCAACTCACAAGTTCAGTACAGTGCTACATCAGCAACCTTCTACTACAACTATACTTCCGATGAGAAGGAATACTATACCGAATACTACCCTGACTACAAACCGTTTGCTGTTTCTAATTTCTCTAAGGTGAGCCATGATTACTTAGGTATGAATGATTGGTACTACATAAGAACAGACAAACCTATCCAAAAAGAGACTACCTACAAGCTGAGAATATGGGTAGACATTCCCTTTTCTGGATTAGACGAATTTACAACTAAGTATTGTTGGGGGGTAAAGCCAAGTGGTGAGACTATACAGGAAGCTAAAGCTAGTGGACATTTATATCTACTTGACCCTTGGTTAGCCGGAGGTTGGAATCAAAGAGTAAAGTTTACAGTTGATAGCGGTGATATTACTGGTGCATTGGTTGACTTTCCTATTCTACTTTACATTAGTGCATCATCTGGTATAGGTAACGATGATATCTCCTTTGTGTTTGATGAATTAACTGCTGATGGCAACAGAAAGAAGATAGCAGTTAC
>Ga0307928_10004752_pt1 | contig 10273 bp, 15 predicted proteins | sample AceLakmetagen232_FD_201815 | JGI IMG/M metagenome (GOLD analysis project Ga0307928, IMG submission 201815) | Saline water microbial communities from Ace Lake, Antarctica - #232 | ecosystem: Environmental > Aquatic > Non-marine Saline and Alkaline > Saline | place: Antarctica: Ace Lake...
AAGAGAAATAGGAATATTAAATACAACAATAAATGAAAGAGTCCCTAAAAGAAAATAAAATATTTAATATAATAGTAAAAAATGTTTTAAATTTTATTCAGTTTTTAATAATATTCATTGCAGTTTCTTTAATCGTGATCGCATTCCTGGGGTGCTTCTCATTTACCGGTAAAATTTTGGCAGATATAATAGTATATTTCTGGTATTAAACAAAAGGAGAATAAAAAATGAAAAAGGCAAAAGTATGGAAACGTAGTGGTAAGATTATCAAACATCACATTGTAAATAAAGTTAGAAAAGGGAAAACAGAAACTTCTAATTTACTAAAGTTTGATAGAGAGAGGGAGAGAGCGTGGCACTTCTTATTTGGAAACAAATCATTTGAAGAAGTTGCGGAGTTATTAACAAGAACACAAAAAATGAAAAGGAGGCAAAAATGATTGTTCTTTATGAAAGCGAGTTATGGGTTTTAGAAAATATGCCTTTGTGCTTATTCCGAAACCTACAATGTACAGAGCCTTATTTAGAAGTTCAACTTATTGAATTAACACAATCAACTTATAAATGGAGTGGTTGGGTAATGATATGTGAACTTGAAGAAAGGTTTGAAGAAATGAACCTAAATGCCGTAGGGCAGAATTAAAGTTTGGTAGCACTTCAAAAACTGCCTAATTTAAAAATTAATCACACAAATATGTTAGCAATTAATAAAATTAATCATTTACGCCAGGGCGATATCCTATGGGGTAAAAATAAAATTGGTAACAGTCCGGTAGATTTAGCACATTATGGTTGTTTAATTACTTGTATCTCGATGATGTCCCAATTTTTTGGATGTTATAAATCTCCTGCTGAAATTGCGAGTGAAGTTAAATGGTTTAATACATTAGGCTCTTTCATTTGGATTAATTCAGATTTTGATAATATGTCTTTTCGTTGGAGAGAGGGAACTCAATCATCAATGGTTAAAAAGGAAGTATTAGATATGGAAATGATTAAATCGTATTTAGCACATGGAGATAATAGGCCATCCGATTATAATCGAGCTGTAATTCTACAAGTAAATAATGAGAGTCATTGGGTCTTAGGACTATGGGAAACTAACGGAGATTTTAAAGCCATTGACCCTTGGTCTGGTAAAGATTGCGATGTTTTAAGCCTTTATAAGAATATAACCGGGGCAGCTTTATTCGTTAAATGGAATAAAGACGAACATAATGGAAAACAGGCCTGGCAAGTTTTAGGGAAACCAGAAGCGCCAGATTATTTTTAATAAATTGTTAAAGTTACTAATAAATGATATAATTTAAATATGCCAATATCACTAATACTACCAAATGAGAGTGTAATCAAAAGCGAAAAGTCGACTTTAGGCGAGAGTCAATCAGTCGTTAGTACCGCTTTAGAATTTGAGAACAATCAGGGTTTTATCGCTGATGATTTTGTGTGTATTGGCCGAGAGGGGGCCGAACAAGCTGAATTAAAAGGAATAGATAGCATAAATGCTGATCAGAAAAAGGTAGTTTTAAAATCTGCGACTAAGTTTCTACATTTAGAAAACGAAGAAGTAGTTAAATTCGCATTCGATAAAAGAAAGATTTATCGCAAATTAGCCGCTGAGTCAGCATTTACATTATTAGTAACTGTTGATATTGAAGTAGATAGGCCGCTTGGAACTTTCTACCAAGACGATACTGGTATTGATACTGCACAATATAAAGCAACTTATTACAATTCTGTTTCATTAGTAGAAAGCAGTATAAGTGATGCTCGAGCAGTTTATGGAAGTGGCGGTGATCATTACTGCCTATTAGGAGAAATTAGAGAGGAAGCAGGATTTAATAATAACGACAATATAGAGGATGAAAAGATATTCCGCCTGCGCGCGCGTAGCGAGGGGGAAGTAAATGCAAGTATAATAACGAAATATACACTACCATTAAATACGCAAACATACTGGGAAGATTCCCCTGCACAAGAATTGATTAGACAGATAACTGTTTTATTAGCTGCAGGTTGGTTGCTATGGCAAGAATACCCTGATGAAAGAGATGGCGGTACAAGTAAAGATGGCCTGGTAAAGATTAAGGAAGCACGATCGATGTTAAAAGATATTAGAAATAGCAATCTGATATTATTAGGAAGTGATAATGCTAAACTTACTCTTTTGAGCGGTATTGGAATAAGCGGATATCCAAATGACTCGCTGACTGATATCCCGGATAGTAATCACGATGATGACGATAGTTTTATTTTTGGAATAGGTAAAGATTGGTAAAAATATGTTAGACATTCAATTCGTAATCGAGGGAGAAGTTCAGTTAAACCGTAGAATTGGAAGAATTGCCGATGGGATAAATAACTGGAATCCTGCCACAAAACAAATAGGCGAATATTTAACAATATTTTTTGGTGGCGATGTATTTAAAACAGAGGGTAGTGTGTTCAAAGAAAAATGGGCTGGCGGACCAAACTATAATAGATTACAAAGAAGTGGAAAAATGCGAAATAGTTTTTATTACAAGCATGATAGTAAACAAGTAGAAATAGGAAATACTGTAAAATACTTTAAATACCATCAGAGTAATAGACCGAGAAAATCAAGACTTCCGCGGAGAATAATGATGAAATTAGATGAAGCGCGCAAACAAAAAATAGTTAAATTTTTTCAAATGCAAATAAAAGGAATAATAGGATAATATGAAAATAGCAGATAAGATAATTAAATATTTAAAAGAACACGGAGATGATAGGATAAAAACTTATTATTTTGGTGATCCGCTTATAATACCAGTATCTAATTTGCCGGCATTAATTGTATCTAAGAAGTCGAGCGAAATTAATCAGGGTGCAACTGGACTGGATGAGGCCGATAAAATATATACCATTAAACTGGTTATGAATAAAAAGGATGAATTAGGGAAGAATCCTGATGAAGTGGCCGCACAAAGAACATTGGCAGATATTGTCGAGGGTGTTGATTCTGGTGGTAATTATAATTCCACATCATTAATCGGAATTTTAAGAAAATATTTTACTCTTGGAGATACAATTGAAGATCAATCGATTTCAATTGAGTATTTTTTATCAGAACGTGGAGAGTTAATTACTGAAGAAGTAGATTTAAATATTAATATAAAAGATTTTATCAGCGTTCCTGAACGCTCGTAAAACTAAAGAATAATATGTCTGATTTTACAAAGAAAAATTCCCTGGCCAATGTTGGTTACATGGCTATAGGAAAAGAAACAACCAAAGGCACGCCTGTTACTCCAAGCGTGGTTATTCCATTATATGAGGAAAGTTTATCTACAAACTTGAATCTTGATATGGATAATCCGATTATGGGTAATCGTTTTGCCAGATACTTTAATTTTAAAGGGCAACGTGATCACAAAGGAACTCTGACAGTATTAGCAGAGCCAAAGACATTCCCTCACTTTTTGAATATGATACTTAAAAAGGGAACTACCACGGATGTTGGAAGCGTTTATACTCATCCATACACAGTCGATAATGACACTCCAGTTTCGGCATCATATACGGTTGAAATCTTAAAGGGAGATGTTATTTATAGATTTTTTGGTGTCGAGATATCGAAAATCAGTCCATTATTTGAGGCTAATACGATGAAGTTAGTGTTAAACGTTTCTGCCTTGGGTCAGTTCAGTATTGCGCCAATAACATCAGCATCGACAACTGCATTGGTTTTGGCCACAGATTACGATGACGCGCCTAATAAGGGCATTGTCGCTGGAGATACGTTGGTATTCGTTAAAGTAACAGGTGGAACATCCGACTCTTACGAAGAAGTGACAGTAACATCAGTCAATGCAAATGGAACTGGTGTAGTAGTGGCTGCATTATCTGATACTTATACGACAGGAGATTATTGCTATATTAAAAAGCAAACATTAACTCCGACTCTTGGAGAGCCATTTAAATGGTCAAATACTAAATTCTATATTGGCGATACAGCCGCCGCAGCATTATCAGGATCAGAAACAAAGTTTGAACAAGGTAGTAATGTCGAAATAATGAATAATTTTGAAGATGATAGTGGTGCAAAACGAAGTGGGTCTGTTGACCCGGCCGCTTTAGTAAGGACAATGGTTGATGTCGATGTGAAATTAAAGAAATCCTTTGATGATTATAAAGAATATGAGAGGTTTATATCTATCCGAAAACGAGCATTAGTAGTTAGATTATTTAGTACTATTATATCCGGAACTGACAAAAATGAGGTTAGAATAACTATTAATAACTTAAAGGTTAAAGAAGCTCCCAATCCATTGATAACAGGAGAAGTTATTTATTTGGATGCCGCATATTCTCCACAGTTTGATTCCACCGATGAACAAGCGCTTGATATTAGCGTTATTAACGATGTCGCAGGGACAAGCTATTAATTAATTATAACGGGGTGAAAGTGGTCTGGTGTTACCATCAGTAACCCCTTTATATAAAACAACACTAATATGCCAATTTTAAGACAAGAAACAAAAACAATCGAATTGCCAAGCAGTAAAGCCAAGATAGAGGTTTATACTAAATTTAATTATGGAATGATACTTGAAATAAAGGATAAAGATATTCCAGACGATAATATTGCTAAACTTGAATTAGCAATCATTTTAATTAAAAGCTGGGATTTTGTTGACGATAAAAAAGTTAAACTTCCAATTAATAAAGATAATATAAAAAAACTTGATTCAGGAGATGGCCTTTATTTGATTAATGAAATTACAAAGCTATTAAGCGAAAAAAAAAACTGAATGATTTGAATTTGATTAAGATTTTTGAGGGAACAGCCGATGAAGTCCCACCAGAATATATAATGTATAAATTATGTGAAAAATTTGGATGGACAGAGTCAGATATTTTAAATAGTTCATACCATTTTATAAAAGGAGTACTAAAGATAATGAATGTGGAATATTCTTATATGAAATGGAAAAAACAAAAAAATGGCAGCAACCGATAGCGTTTTAAATATAGTAATTAAAGCTAAGAATCAGGCCGGACCAGTCTTGAATAATTTTAATAAGCAAACAGATAAAACAACTCAAAAAGTTAAACAATCATCCGCTGCTCTTAAATTAATGGGAATAGCGGCCGCTGGTGCAGCTGTTAAATTTGGTGTTGATGCATTCAAAGCAGCTTCGAGTTTTGAAAAGAAAATGGCGAATGTTTCAACGTTGGTAGATACCAATACTGAAAACATGGATTTAATGAAGAAATCATTACTGGATTTATCAAGAGAAGTTCCAGTTGCGCTTGATGATTTAACAACTTCTTTATACGATATTAGATCAGCAGGAATATCCGCTAATGGCGCGATGGATGTTCTTAAACAATCAGCCATTCTTGCAACTGCTGGATTAGGGTCTACATCGGAAGCAACCGACATTCTAACGTCAGCTATTAATGCTTTTCAATTAGAATCAAAAGATAGCGCAAAGTGGGCTAATGTCTTTTTTGAAGCAGTAAAGGCTGGTAAGACAACCGTAGCAGAACTTGCCAGTGGATTTGGACAAGTTGCTCCGCTTGCCAATGCTGTAGGCGTTCAATTTGAGGAATTAATGGGTATAACAAGTGCAATGACAGTTTCTGGATTAGATGCCTCTGTTGCTTATACTCAAATTAGAGCAGTTATCAGTAATTTATTGAAACCGACTAAAGACATGCAGGAATTATTTGATAAGTTGGGTATATCAAGTATAAATGAAAAAATAGCAGCCGATGGACTGGTTAAGACAATGCGAGATTTAAGCGATGCAACCGAGGGAAACAATACTCAATTAGCTAAAGCATTTGGATCAGTTGAGGCATTAAATGCTGTAATGATGCTTAATAATGAAACCGGGGATGAAGCAATAAAAATAATTAGTGGAATGACTGATAATATTAGCTTAATGGATGAGGCCTTTGCTAAACAGCAAGAAACTGCGGCCGCTAATATGCAAATATTTAAAAATAATGTTGAGATATTAAAAGTACAAATTGGGACTGGACTTTTGCCAGTAATTAATAGTGTTTTAAAAGCGTGGAATGAATTTTTGGCTACCAGTAATCAGCAAAGCATACAAGAATCATCTGATATAATAAAACAAACTAACGAACAATTAGATGAATTGATAGATAAAAGCAGGAAAGCAGGAAAAGATACTACTAATCTTGAAAATCAATTGAGAGAAAGTAAAGAACTTCAAAGAGCTGTAAAACAGCCGACAGGAACTGATCCACGTGCCAATATGCCATTTATGGAGGGGATTACTTATGACCCATCAGAAGGAAAGCCAAAGCCAACGTTTAAAAGTGTTTTTGGTGGATTATTCGGTTATGCTGATGGTGGTGTTGTGCCTGGTCCAAAAGGATCATCTCAATTAGCAGTAGTCCATGGCGGCGAAACAGTAACACCGCCAGAAAAACAAAGTGGTGTAATAATAAATTTTGATTTACGTGGTGCAACAATGACTGATAAAGATTTTATAAATAAAGTTAAAATGGAATTAAATAAGAGCCTTAATTTAAATCGTAGTACTAATTAATATGTCTATAAAATACGACAGCACAGAACTTGAAAATGCGACATACTTACCTCGCTATGTTCATCATGAAACTGCCCCGGAACGTCTGATAAATTCTTTAAAATTAGCAAGACAAGATGGAGAAGTTATTATAGACGACACATTATCAATCAAATATATTGAAATATCTGGTATTTTAGTAGGATCGAGTCGTTCAGATTTAGATGGTAAAATAGATGCTTTCAAGGAATTAATAAGTCGCAAAGACAAAAACCTTGATGTCACCTGGGTAAGTGGAATTCGCCGATATGTTTGTCGGTCTATTACGCACGAGTTTAATCGTGATTTTTATAATATTTTACATGTTCCTTATACTATTAGATTTTTTGTTGCTACTGGATATGGAAAAGATACGTCTGAAACTACTGCTTTAAATAAGACAGGGATAGTCGCAGCAACCGATTCGGAAGAAGTAACACTGGCAGGAAGCTATAACCCTAAACCAAAGCATACAATTAATCTCGATACTCGCGGGAATGCTGATATTATTAGATTAGAAAATGAAGATACTGGTGATTATATGGATATAGACCTTGGAGAAGATAGTGCTGATGGAATATGGGATGGCGATTACATAGTTGTTGATGAGGAAGATTTGACTGTTAAAAAGAACGGAACAACCGCAATGGAATATAGAGGAAAATTCCCATCAACAGTAATAGGTGCTAATAACCTTAAAATGACAATCTATGGAAACGGATATACACTTGACGAATATAACGATGATAATACTGGGGCATTAAGTTCTGTTGTTTGGGATAATGGAACTGTCCAACCGTGGGGTATGCAAAGCTTTGTAGCAGGCAATAGCGGTCGTGTTAAAAAGTTGGGACTGCCAATAGTAAAGAATGGCGCGCCTACTGGATATGCTTATTTTAATTTATGGACTGATGACAACGGAAAACCTGGAACTTTTATGGGAACTGCATATTATAGAATTGCGATGACATCAATTCCTTCTTTTGGTGCAATTCAATGGTCTGATTTTTTATGGGGAGGTACTGCTACTAAAGAGCCATTTTTAACTAAAGGAAAAAGATATTGGATTGTTAACTATGGTAATCAGGTCACTGGCTCAGATGTGAGTAAATATTTAATGTGGCCTTATTCAAACTTAGCAACGAGTTATTTATATGGTAAAGCGATGGCGGCAAAAATTGAAGCTGATTTTTTAGCAGATATTTTATTCGATGGAATAGCTAACGCAGGCGCAGGCGATGGTGTAGATAATGGACAATATAATTGTATGTTTAGGGTTTATTTAGGAGATGGTGCTGCAGTAAGTCATGATATTGATTGGGAAATTAAGTATACGAAGAAATATTTATAGATATGTCTAAAATAATTCAAATAAAATCATTTAATAGTTCCGGAGAATACATTGGGAATATAACTGATGCGACTTTTGATAGCTTTAGAAAAACAATAAACGGTGGACTCAGTGATTTAACTTTTAAATTGGCCAGAAAAATAGATAACTTTAATACTGATTTAGATGTTAGTATTAGTAATAGGATAGAGATATGGGTTATTGATGAAGATACTGGAAATAGTGGTATCATGATTTATAACGGATATATAGAACAGCAAAATATAACAGCTAACGGATCAGAAGAATACGTTGAGATAATTTGTTTTGGAGTTATTTCAAAATTAACAGATGACATCTTGAAAAGTAGCGCACAAACAAAACTTTATAGCAAAGCAACTGATGGATTAACGGTAACTGAGGGCGACCAATCAGCGGCTGAAATATCTGATATCGTAAAAGCAATTATTGATTTATTTAATACAAATAATGGAGTACTGCCAATTTATTATAATTTAACCGGGGTGTCTACGGTTGAGGATACTGGGAATAATATTAATTATACATTTAATGCTTTAACTTATTTGGATTCATTAGAAAGATGTCGTGATGGCGCTCCTCAAAATTGGTATTGGTTTTTGGGGCCTGATAACATTTTAGATTTTAAAACGATATCATCTTCGGCTGATCATACTTTTTTATTAAATAAGCATATAAAAAGAATAATTGCGAGTAAAAGTTCTGACTCAATAAAAAATGTAATATTGATTTTTGATGGCGATGCAACTTATAAGGAATATAAAAACGATGCTTCAATATCAATATATGGTCGCCGCGTTAAACAATTAACTGATGTCAATATTAAAGATGAAACTACAATGGACAATATCGGTACAGCATTTATTGATGAAAATAAAGACCCTAAAATTAGAATAGAAATTGAGATAGTTGATAATAATGAAAGCGATGATGGGTACGATATAGAAAGTATTAATCCCGGTGATACATGCAAGATAACTGGCGTGACCCCTGATGAAAATATCTTCGGAGATAATATGATTATTACTGAGGTTTCTTGGAGATTAGGCAGTGCGATTTTAATTATTGAAACGGAAAAGATATATGGAATGGATAGACTTATTTTAGACGTTGAAAAAAAGATTAATAATGTAGTTATAACCGACTACGGATTGATACCAGAATCATACTCATAAAAACATAATAAAATATTTTAAAAAAGTAGCCTGGGGATAACTTTCTTGGCTCTTTTTTTATTTAGCCAATATTAAACAAATTTTAAGCTATTAAATAACTTGGTAAAACCATAGACAAAAGCCTTGATTTTTGTTATACTTTAAATACGATTAATTAAAACAAAAAAAGTAATATGACTAAAGAACAAAAGGCACTCGTGCCTGACATGGTTAAAAGAGTAAGGAATGGAGAAATACCATTATGTCGAAATTGTAAAAGATTATTCAAATTTTTAGAAAATAGAGATTGCGATGTGTGTTTAGCAATCGAGGCAAACTTAAGATTTAAATAAGAAATATATGGAAAACTTAGATAACTTCTTATTGTGGCAAGCCGGTGTGTTTGACCAGGAAGAAGAATAATTTAATTAATTAGAACAAAAGATATGAAAAATCAAATTGGATGGAGAAAAAACAATAATAAACGAAATGTAGAGCTATTATGCCCAGAATGGCTATGGATAGCAATATTCTTTATCATCTTTGTAGCATTAACGATTACAGCGACAAAAATGACCCAAATTGAGCCTGAAACAGTCAAAGAGCAACAAACATCCCTAATCGAGCCTGAAAGCGACACAGCAGGGCAAATTTTGCCAAATAAGGTGGTTGTAGGGATAGACAACTACGTAGATGGAGATCAAGAACCAAGATATCAAATTGGAATTGTAGGAATAGCCTCATGGTACGATTATAGTTTAAAAGGAGATACAACTGGAAATGAGTGGAGTAAAAGACATGATACATGCGCTACGAGAGGATGGCTAAGGTATGGTAAGCTCCTGGTGACCAATCTTGATAACGGTAAAAGTGTTGAATGTTATGTGAACGATGATGGCCCAAGAGATTGTGAGTATCGATATAAATATAAATTGGATAAGCCCGGAGAATGCGTGGAAAGAATAATCGATTTATCAAGCCATGCTTTTAATCAAATAGCTGACCAAAAACTTGGATTAATTAATGTGAAAATAGAAGAATTGTAAATTTATGATCATAAAAGATTTATCAAATAATTTACTTAAAATATTAATCCATAAGCACATGTCACAAGCAATAGCTTTAAGAGATATTGGAAAAAAGGAGGAAGCTGATAATCATGATAAAATGGCAAAATTAGC
>Ga0307928_10004753_pt1 | contig 10272 bp, 26 predicted proteins | sample AceLakmetagen232_FD_201815 | JGI IMG/M metagenome (GOLD analysis project Ga0307928, IMG submission 201815) | Saline water microbial communities from Ace Lake, Antarctica - #232 | ecosystem: Environmental > Aquatic > Non-marine Saline and Alkaline > Saline | place: Antarctica: Ace Lake...
TAATTTCTCCTCCACCTTTGTAATCGACAGTTCCTGCCGATGTATTTTTAATCCTTCTTTTAGAATATTGATACTTGCGTTTTCATCTCTATCTAATTCAGTTGAGCATTTAGGACAAGTCCAATTTATAAAAATTACTTTCGCCCGTTCCTTTCCATATTGTTTCCAGCAAGTGCAAGAAATATAACTAACGATAATTCCCAACCGAACCAAATCCAACCTAATACCATTGCAGTTATTCCTACTGCCGTTCCAATGTAATTTACTATTTTCATAATTCCATAATTTTACTATTAATAACATTGTGCAATATTGCATTTATTCGTGACTCGTATCTTTCTGCATTGCCGCCCACGCTTCCTTTGGGGTTATACCATATTTTTCTGCAAACTTATCAAGTTTACCATCTAATTTATCTAACTGATAACTCATCAATAATACATTCTTAATCACTTTATCACTAAAAATGTTTTCTACCTCATTAATTAATTCCTGTTCACTCATTTTATTAGTTTTAATTTATTATTTTAAACCCGTAAAACATCAAAACATGCACAAACCGTTGTAGGCAATTATACAAATCATTCGTGCATCCATTTAGGTTCACTGCAATTAATACAAATTCGAGCGGTTGAGTTATCTGGCTCGTAAAATTTGCATAACTGTTTGCTTCGCCCTACAACACCGTGTTTATTTAAAATTTTAAACTGCTCAGCATAATCCTCCATTGCCTCAACTATTACATTAACTTCATCTATGTCTAAGTGAAAAAATGCCTCAGTAACTTTTTTTTGTAATATATCTATTGCTTTTTTCATAATTTATATTTTCAAAACAAAATGCTAAAGCTCTTAGAAACATTTTGCCCTCACACCGCTATTAGGCAGGCTTGTCTTTATTAATCGCGGCAAGAACTTCTATCGGTGTTATGGCGCTATAATGCACCCAATATTTATTTCCGTGGTCATTCATTACTTTTACCCAATTGCCGCTTGGGCTTACTTCCAGTATTTTTATTTCCTTTACTATTTTACTAGTACCATAGCCATGTTCTTTTTCGGCGACTAATATTCTTTTGTGTAATAATTCAGATATGTGCATTTTATTTAAGTTTATACCCTCGCTTCGTTACTCAGGTGTTGTTTTCTCGTTGTTAATTCGGTGGATTATTCATCAGCATTCAGTTCTTATCCAAACCGTTAGCGTTCATTTACCAATGCTCGCTCTAAATAATCAGTTATTATTTTTTTACGGTTGTTTATTAGTTCAAATTTTATATAAGCATTTGCTATATCAACTATTCCTTCCGTAAAGATGTGCATATCTGCATCTGGGTTTTCATCGAATCGCTCTAATAATAAGCCTACTTCTTTCTTTAATTCTTCTCTTGTTAATTCTTTTATTTCATCCATTTCTGTATTTTTATTATCTGGTTCATAATTAAAACTTTTTATATTTAAGAATCCATGCTTTTTCAAAATCTTTAAGCTCATTTATAGCATCCTTGTGCTTTTTGCCCGTGTAGTTAAACCTTATTGCCGTCCGGTCATTTGTGAGCATAGTGGACACTGCTGAGTAGTTAAATAGCTTCATGGTAATTGTTTTATACCACCAAAACCAGCCCCGGTTATGGTAGCTGGCTGGCTGGTGTGGGCTGGCTGGCTGGTGTGGGCTGGGTTATTTTTTGCATACTTTTTTCAACCAGTTTAAATCTTTTAATTTTGGGCAATCTTCGTTTTTTGTGGCATCTATTAAAGGCATATCTGAAATTATTTTCGTCCAAAATTTATAAGTTACTGGACTTGTATAAGTAACTTCACAATGTCCATGGCCTGAAAATTTAAATGTAAAATCTGTAATTTGTGTTTTCATTTTGTTTTGTTTTAATTATTGTACTTCAAAGCTACAAAATCGAATCCACATAATACATGACAAAAGTCACCTTTAGGCGCAAATTTACACCAACGTTATGCACAATTAAAGGCTTTTAAAAACCCGTCTATAAAAGCCTCTTCGTTTGCAATTGTAGCATCATCATCAGCAACCTCTTGTAATTGGATTAAAAAAGCCTTTAACAGTTCGCGTTGCTGTCCAATGGTGAATGCCACTCGTAATAATTCTTCCATAATATTCGTTATTTTAATCCGTTAAAAATTTAAAACAAATAGGGCTTGTGAATTTGTAGTTATCTCTCAGTGTTAATCCTGCACTGTCAGTTTGTAAAATATTCATTACACTCTTTGCATTTTGGTTGAGCAAAACGGACAAACAGAATTGCTAACATTTTGTAAATTGCAGTTGCTATTCTCGCGCCAGTTTTCGCCAAACGCACTTGCAAAACATTTAACCAGCATACTTTTCATCCAATCAGCCTCTTCTTTTGTTTCTACGAAATAGTCCAGTGTAAAATATTGAACACCGTGGTTAAATTCAACTGCCCAATCTTCACCTATTTTTTTAACACAAATATCCATCGCAATTACTGTTTTCGTGCCATCATTTGCACAGCCTCTTCTTTCATCACTTTTAGCCCGATCGCTTTTGTTACATCAGCAGAATAATCTTCACCTGCTTTATATTTTCTAATAATTTCTTTTTCCAAAACCTTTAATTGCTCGCTATATTCGAGCAATTGCTCGTGGATCATTTTTTGTAATTTGCTCATTCTATTTAATTTTGTGGTTAACAGGAAAACGTAGTGAATCAAAAAGGTCTTCTGCTCCTGCCATATATCCCGCAATATATGCTTCTGGCTGATATGTATTCTTGTACATCTTTCTTGCTTTTTTGTGCAAATCCCGCATTGTCTGCGTTTTGTTTATTTTACTTTTTAAGTTCATCATATATTTTTAATTAATACCGTATTTTAGTTTAAATAAATAAACAATGCCAGTAGTATTTACCAAACCACCAATGAGTGATCCATATGCTTTGTCTCCAAATATCGTCACCTTTTTTAAATTCTAATTTAAATAGACTATCAGGCTTCATTCTGTATGTTGAAAGCGAAAAACAACCCTTAATTTTACTGTAAATTGATTTTTTTTTCATAAAATCAGTATTTCCAAATTTAATAACTACGTGTTTATTTAAAAGTTCAAACTTTAGTCTCAAATCATCATATAATTCGCTAAATGACCCAGGATAAAACTGACAATCTTTATGATGGTAAATTTCTCCTCCTGAAAGCACACTACAGCCTGTTTCACATCCACTTCTCATTTTTATATTTTTAATATTCAAAACAAACACCGATCATTTCCGTAAACTATCTATGCACAGTGAATTGGTTACGTTAAAAATTAGTAATATCGTGCAAATCTAATTTTTTAAGATCTCCTATGAATAATTGAATTACTCTGGATAATTCCGATTGGATAGCATAATTATTCGCATCTTGTTTCTTTCCTGCTTCGTGCATATCTTTGTCAACGAGCAATTTTGTCGTTTCCCATTGTAAAATTAAGTCTGTTTTATTCATGATATTTTATATCTCTTAAAATCTTCAAAATCTTTAATATCATTTTTAATTGATAAAATCCTATACTTTTCGCAAATATTGAAAAATTCATGATAACTCAATTTCCGTTTTAAACTCTTTCCATTCATTACTATAAATTCAATTGCCTTTTTCCCATACAACCAAGGAATAGGTTTTACCATCCTAAAAACATTAAAATCACAATAATCTTGCAATACTGAATAAAAACTCAATTCGTTACGTTCTTTTATCAATATAAAAGATATTTCATCAGTCTGTAATTGACTTTCCCCGGCAAATATTTCTAGTTGTTTAAAATTCATTTTTAGGCTTTTAAAATTCATTTTTAGGTTTTCCAAATTCAAATTGTTTAATTTCAAAGTCAGTATCTTCCATTAACAAACGTAATTTGTTAAAAGAGTAAACTACATCCAGGGTGTTGCCCGTACCTCTTTTGTTTACAAGTCGCATAGCTCCAAATTCCTTATTGAACTCATCCGTTTCACTTTCAAACAAACTCGCCGTTATATAAAAATCACAATTATCAATTATCTTTTCAGAACTTCGCACTTTATCCGATAAATCGCGATCAGTCTTTTTGCCACCTTTTGAAACATGGCAAATTAAAAATATTAAAATATCCCATTTGTTGGCTAAATCTTTTAACTGTTTTGAATGAAGTGAGTACAACTCTGTTTCGCTCCCTTTGCCTCCCATACCTGCCAGGCCATCCACAATCAAAATATCAATTCTTTTATTTTGTTGCCTGAATTTATTTAAAAGCTTTTCATAACTTTCTGTTTGCAATGAAGTATTTTGTGTTATATGAAAATTATTCCTAAATTTAGGAACCACACTTTTAATGTAAAATTCTTTTGCATCGATTCGTTTGGTTTTATTGTTATGATATTCGAGTTCTAAATGTGAGTTGTACCCGTCATTTGGTTCGACTGTCATATCGATTAACCTGTTGATTATTTGCGTTGCTCCCATTTCCATTGTAGAATAAATACAACTGCCCAGCCCTTGATTGATATTTTCAAAAGCAATATTTAAAGCCAAAAGACTTTTTTTAGTTCCGCTGTAACCAATTACCGGGACTAATTTACCCCTCAATTTGCCTTTAAATTCTTTATTCCACTTTTCAAATTTCAAACTTAATTTATTGTTTTCGGGCAAAATTGATTTATACCAGTCATCAGTCCATTCAGAAATATCTTTGCAAATAAGTTCATCATTTACCAGGGGCAATGTTTCCAATTCTTTGATATTGGCAGGGTAATCGTTCATCCTTTTAGTTTATAATATGCTGTTTTAATGCTCCCGAAACAAAAAGGCATATATCTTTTGTAATTTGACACAATTTCATCAAATAAATCACCGATAATAGTTGTAAACTGGTTGGAATCTCCCAGCCAATCAATCATTTTTTCAGAAATATATATTAATTCTGTCTTGTCCATGTCATTAACCCGTAAACTCTTTACAACTTCATTTAGGAATTTATTGATTAATTCCCGTGTTTCTATATTTGTTTGTTCTTTAAATCTCATAATTTTAATTGTGGTGTTTTATTTTGTTCTATTAAATTTTCATCTTTGAACCAAACCCCTTGCATTTTTTGCTTCCAACTTTTAATTTTGTTACCTTTAGAATCGTGCCAGTCTGCAACATTATAATATCTGAATGCTTTGGAAGCTGCAACATCTGTATATCCATTTTCTTTAAAATATAAAATAACATTTTCGATTAAAGGTGGTGTAAATTCCTTTTTTATCCTTTTATTCTTTTCATTTTCTTCATTCTTTTCCTTCTTATCATTCTTGTATGTGTTCACTTGTTGTTCACTTGTTGTTCGCTTGTTGTTCAGTTGTTGTTCACTTTGCTGTTTATTGTTTTGGTACAAACTCCATGAAAGTACTGTTATTAAACGATTTTTATTTGTTTTTTGTTGTTCGATTTGTTGTTCGCTTTTCTCGAAAAAATTTAAAATTCTTTCAATTTTACTTTCGTTTATCCCAGTTTCGTTTGATAACATTTTTCTTCCTGTGATAAATTGCCCTGGATTAAGTTTGATATTTTTACCGTTAAACATGAATTCTATTCCGGTGTGTGTGACTTTAATTAAAATATGTATCCATAAATGAACATATTCACTTTTTTTATACCATCCCTTATCTTTTAAGCTCCTGAAAAGTTTAATAAATCCGGTAGTATAATTTTCTTGAATATCGTTGATCATATCCATAACGTTGCATGTTATAAGCACAAAAAAAGAAGGAAAGTGCAACAACTCAAAACTGGCGTTCAGAATTCAATCCTTCTAATTTTGTACTATGTTTTAAAATAAATTTTCAATTGATACCAGTTGTTGTTGCTTATTGAAACCAAAGATACAAAAAACAATCGACAAACCACTATTTAGTAGTTATCAAACATTGTTGAAGGTCTTACACCTCCATTACATTCCCAACATTTAATTGAGCCTTTGAGTTTCCCATCATACCAATCAAATTTTGGAACTTTTTTTTTGCCGTTGCAGATTTTGCATTCTTTAATATCAATTATATCTTTCATAACATGCTATCGTTTTTTATATCTAACAGTACTTTTTCCCCATAGTCTTCGGCATCCACCTCTTTTAGAAAGTGTTTATCAAGTGTATATGCTTTATAATTAACTATTAAGTTAACAAAATAGCGCCCACTTTTACTTATAACTGCTATTGTCATTTACTTTTACTTTTTTCATTTCAAACATTTTTTATAAATGTCAAGAATTAAATTTCTCATCACGTCCAACCGTAAATGGGTTTTATTCACCCTTAACAACATTTCTGTTATTTGCCTAATAAATAAAAGTCGCTCCTCACATTTTTCTAATTCCGAAACGCTTTCATCTATATTACAAAGGTCGCAGTTAACCTTGTTTTTTGCTTTATATCCTAATGTCCAGGAATCTAAAGCAATGTTTCGTACTGTCGCCTCCGAAGTGTCAACCCTATCAATAGAGTCAAAAACTGTGTCCAAATAATCTTCCAACTCTTTTTTAATTTCATCCTCAATCATGATATATGTTTTTCAATGTTCGTAATCCTGTAACAAATAGAATCCTGTAACAAATAGAATCCTGTGACATGGCAGAAAATGACATGGCAATAAATGACAATAATATTAATTTTTTCATTTTATAGTTTTTACTACCAAATTAATAAATGATCATCATTTTTAATTACATTCAAAACACGTTCCTGATTTTCCATTGAATATAGAAAATCACGGCTCTCTTTGTTTGTCATTTCGTTTTCTCCGATTACTGTGTAAAAATCGCTATCAAATAAAAAGCTTCTGATTTCGCGTACTGTCATTTTTAAATTTTTCATTTTGTTTTGTTTTGATTATTGTCTTATTGACTCTGTAAATTTACAACTGTTAAACGACTTTTCGGGTGACAAAAATCATATTTTGAACGATTTCTCAAAATAATTCAATGCACTCGTGAATTTAGCAATCCTATTGATTAATCTAACAGCTTTTGATTTTAGTTTTAATTAAAGCCGGGGCGGTCTGGTTAACCGCGTTCCCGGCTTTGCACACAACAATCATTATCTTTTAATAAGTTCAATACTATTTTCAATTTCGTTACCCCATGAATCCCAGCCGTTTATTTTTTGTCTTGCAAATAATTCAATCCTTGGAATGTCTCCGCAAAGTTGTATTATTAAATCCCTGGTTTCTTCTGGTTTTTGTGAATGTTTTTTTACTTTTGAAGTAATAACCGATCGCACGCTTTTTGATAATGGTTTTGGTTTTCCTTTTGTGGCTATCAAACAACACTCACTGCCAGCGCGTGTCCAAAATCCCATGCCGAAAAAAGGTTTCCCGTGTTTTGTGAGTTTCACCCAATTAAAGCCTGACATTGTTTTTAGTTTAAACCCCCATGCCTCAACTACCTTCAACGCCTCCTGCGGCTGAGATCCTACCCACCACATAAATAGGACGCAATTATCTGCAGCAATATTATTTATATTTAATTTGCAAATTTCATCAACTGACATTACGTTGTATTTTGCTTTAGCACCCGAAACCATGCTCCCACCAGTGTTTTTATTATTAAATTTCCATGGAGGATCTGCAAAAATTATGTTGTATTTTTCCATTTTGTTTTTACTTATGCCTTTTGACCGGTAGATACACTCTGCAATTATTATTTTTCCCCTGAGGTTGAAAATACCATTTGAAAGTGCAAGTTTTGAATTTTTTACACGTTTCACATTTACTTAAACCAATCATATAAATCTTTTTTACTGTAAAAAATAGGAATTCCCAAATCACTCGCTAAATCAATTTCTTTCCGCGTACCTTTGCTTTTTCTCCACCCCGGTAAAACAAGTATCCCTTCACAAACAGGCAAAAATGCAATTGAAAATTCTTGATAATCTTCAATGGTTAAATCTTCAAAAAAACTATATTGATAATCCAAAAAAGGACTGAATGCCGCAAACCCTTTTTTAATCAATTCAGCGGCGGTTTTATTACCTCTTTTAATATTCTCTAAAATTTCTAAAATGTTTGAACCGGAATAGGGCCCAGCAACGTAAATTTTAATCCTTGTTTTCATAGGTTTTTATCTCAGTTTGTAATTCTTTCAAAATGATTTCCTTTTCAAATTTATGAAGCTTTCCTATTGAATGCGCCCGAATCATTAAATTTTGATACCACCTTTCACCGCGTTTGTGTTTTATCCATTCCACAAATAAAATTGGTGCTTTATGAGCCGAATCATTTTTTAAAGCATGGCAACCAGCACATAGGCAAATGCCGTTATCTAAGTTCCAACGTACTGATTTATTTGACCGTGAAAAAATATGGTGCGAATTTGAGTATGTAGTCTTAAAACATTTTTCGCACTGGTTACCGGCCTTTAACTTTACAAGTAAGCTCCAGGCATTGTCTAAATTTTTGTCTATACTGTTCATTTTAGCACAGAATTTAGTTTTGTATTAAATTTATTTAGATATGATTTTTGCTCTGGAGAAAAATATTTTAATTCCTTTTCCATTGCTGACTTCGCATGTAATACAGTTGCGTGGCTGAACCCCCCAAATAACTCCCCCACTTTCCTGAAATTGGGGATTAAATAAACATATATTTTTGCCATTGCCATTTGCCTGGCAAATACTATTTCACCTTTTCGCGTATGTAAAAATATGTCATCGTTTTCAATTTCCGTTGCTTCACAAGCCCACGTTATAATCATTTCCACTGTTAACAATTTTTTAAAATCCATGCCCTTACCATTTATTTTATGCCAGTGAATAGTAGCCAAATTATCGGTAAATGTTGACACTATACAATTATTTACAAATATTTGTAAAATCAAATTTGTATAATCAAAACGGTATTTCACAGTAATACCGGGCAAATGATGCTGTATTTCGTTTATTTCCACAGTACTGATTTCTAATTTAATGTCGTTAATAACTTTTCCCATCGGTTTAATTTTAATGAAATTTACAAAATTAATTGTTAACAATCAATTTTATTTTTAATTAATCTCTTTACATCCTTTTTTGTGGCAATTTGTGGCAACTCCGTAATTAATTCAAATACATCGTTAGCCATTAAATCAATTAATGTTTCAGTTACCGAGAACTTTCGCCTTTTGAGAAAATTAATAGTTTGCTTCATGATGGATTGTGTTCTAAATGTCTACTTATAGATTGGTACCCGTTTAATTCAGCCTTTAATGAATCCATTCCAACAACTGCCGCCTTATATTCATCTGCCGATAAATCGGCTTCCATTTTTTCACGCCAACAAATTCCACGGGCAACTTTTTCAATTAATGTAGCAGGAAGATTCTCTATTTTTTCTCCTTCAAATTCTGGAATATGTCCATTTTTTAGTTTCAATATTGTTATCGCAATCATTTTTTCATAATTTGAAATTTGTGTTGCTTTTGATTTTGCCCGGTCTTTGATTAACCGACGTCCGATTGAAAGCATTTCAATCATTTTATTTATTTGTTTACTTACTTCTATCGCTTCCATAATTTAAAACGGGGGGGTATCAATTGAAGGTACATATTCAGTGCCTTTTATGTCGCTTCCCGGTAAATCATTTTTTGTTTCAGCTCTTTTTGGCTCGAACATATCGACTTCAATATAATGGGTTTTCCCATACTGGTCAACTTCGCGTTTTTTTACCACTTTCAATTTAATATACTTTTTACCGTTAAATTCAAAAATCTTTTCTTTAGGTAAATCTGAAACACACAAAGCAATTTCAACTAAGTTTCCTTCAAATTTTTCAATTCCACTTCCACAATATTTCTTTTCACTCATGATTTTAATATTAATTTTACAACTTCATTTAATTTGTCTTCCAACTCTTTTATTATTTTTTCATCGCGTTTAATCCTGATTATAAACAATTCAAATTTCGGATGGAACGCAACAAAATCAACCCATTTTCTGCCAGTACAAAACATTTGCCCGTGAACCTGCCACTTATAAATAGGAGGTAATCTGTTTTCATCGATATAACGTTCCATTGTCGAAGCTTTAGTACATTTTATTTCAATTAACCCATCTTCATTTATCAACCCGTCTGGACTTGCTCCGATGTATTCAGAAAACTCCCAAAACCCACCATCTTCCACAGTTGTAAAGGTTTCAAATTCGTATATTTTACGGGCAACCGGTTCAAGTTCGTGACCTCGTTTCATATATTCGTTTGAATAACTTTCTTCCACTTCTCCGGTACGGAGTTCCGCGCGTTTTGAATAGA
>Ga0307928_10004755_pt1 | contig 10271 bp, 18 predicted proteins | sample AceLakmetagen232_FD_201815 | JGI IMG/M metagenome (GOLD analysis project Ga0307928, IMG submission 201815) | Saline water microbial communities from Ace Lake, Antarctica - #232 | ecosystem: Environmental > Aquatic > Non-marine Saline and Alkaline > Saline | place: Antarctica: Ace Lake...
TTTTTAGAGGTGTAAAAATATGAAAAATGAAGAAAATATAGAGAAGATAGCTGAAGAAATAGCAAAAATATGCTTTGATGGACACTATACGTTGTTTAGGTTTACAACGAATTGGCAGTTTGGCTTTGGAACTGTAAATCCTGAATCCTTACTGGATGTTGATAGATTTATGTCTGAACAGGGAGAACTATATGCAGGGAGAACTAGGGAAGAAGCAATGTATAGAGCTATTATGGGTTTTTTAGGAGAGGAGTTGAAAACAGTATGATTAATGATTGTGTGAGACGAGATTGTAAATGGTTTATAATAGACCATGATAATAGAATATATTGCAAACATCCTGACCATGTTATTATGGAACTGGAAAAAACCAGTCAGGTATCGTGGAGTTGCCAATTATGTGGTGATTATGAAGGTTCTGAATAAACTAGGTGGTATGTTGTGAAAGTATCTGAGATTATGCGGAGTTTGTACAAGATTGCTAGTTATGTTTGTTTTAATTAGCCCATTTTTCTTTAGTAATCCCCATATAGCTACCTATTTTTTACACCATAACACAGAGGGTAATGTGCATAAGAGCTGTTACAGACTATCATATTTTTTAAGAATCTTCTCAATATCCTGTTTTGATAGGTTTTTAAGTTTATCTAAATCCACAGCAGATGATTCACCCAAACTAGATAATGTACTATGAATATCCTGAATCTGAGCATTAAGACTAGCAATTTCTTCATCTTTTTCCAGCAATCGCTCATTTATCTCTGATAGGTCAGCCTGTGATTCAAAAACCGTTAAACTCTCAGCACCCTGCAGATATGCATCCTCAAGCTCATGCTCAGTAAAACGCAGATAACTACTATCCAAGCTTTCATGACCCATTATCTTGTTAATATACGCCTCCTGGACACCTGCATTGAGCATACGAGTCTTAAAAAACTTACGTAACGTATGGATATGCATACGAAAATAACCAGAAGACCTATCTTTCTCATCAAAACCTGAATCCTTCAACATTTTCTTCCAGATTTTATGAGCAGTAGTATAAGCAAAACAAAAAATTGTTTTATCATTATTATTCTTAGCTACAAATTTTTTTGTTGCCTTTTTATGTCTTTTAACAGCGTTTTCCAGCCATTTCTCACGAATCTTGATCCATTCCATTAAAACATTTTTTGCCTCATCAGTAATAAAACATATTCTAGGCTGATTTGTCTTAGTTGTCTCAGCTCTAATATAAATCCGGGCAGGCTGACGTTCCAAATCAATATCAGAAAACTCGAGACTAAGAACCTCATTGATACGCATACCACTACTAGAAGCAAAAAGAAATAATGCTCTACCCATTACTCCACCATGCTGTAAAATCTGTTTAAGCTCGCTATTCTTAGGAATAGTATCAAGAGTAACAGGTTTAGAGCCTCCTTGACTCCTACGCATCCGTTTAACTATCTTACTAGGAATATTAACATCGTTATCCTCCAGGAAACCCAAGATGCAACTCCTACGACTAACACGTGTACAAGGAGCATACTTTTGCTGACTATCCCAATATCTGAGCAAATCCGCTATATAATCCCTATCAGGACTAAAATATTTCTCAGAATCAACATCTAGAAACTTAAAATAATTCTTCAGATGCGACTTATATGTCTCTCTAGTTCTCCTCTTCGGAAAACTCGTAACATAATCATCAATTCTTCCCATACAACCATTTTAGGATTATAACACACCAAATATTTTAATCTTTCCATCCAGTGTATATTATACTCCCATTGTAACCACGACATGGAAACTTTAAATCACTAGAAACCCTAGAAAAACAGGTTTCCCCATTTCCAAACATCTAGTATTTAAAGTTTTTCGTTTTTTATCATTTAAAAAAAACAATAGATATTATATTATAAAACTTGCCTCTAATTATAACAGAATGACAGGTTCTTTAGTTTAAAACGATACATAAATATTAAATAACAGGCAGATCACAATACAATACACCATGGGTAGACACATATTTGTATAATTTATGCATAGCCATTATACCATTAATATTTTTTTTTGTCTACCCTATTTTTCTCTCCCTCAAATTAGTGAATCCATAAGATTAACAAATATGTTTATTAGAAATAGAATAAAAAAAACTAGAAGTATGATAGCAATAATTGTTGTGTTGTGTTCGATTCTCTTTAGTTGAAATAATTGTTGTTCAGGTATTGATAATTTGTTTTTTTCATCATCTTCTTTTTCAATTATTTTTGCGCATTCTGGGCAATATAATGTTAATTCTCCATCTTTATTATACCTGTAACAATTTTCATTTAAGCGAAGTTCCCTCCCACATCTGGTACATGTTTTAGTCATATTTTTTCCTCCCTCAAATCCCTAGTCTTGTAACTCTCTAATATCATCTCTTGCCATTTTTAACCTATTATTTGCTATTTCAATCCATGTTTCCATTAATGCATAGCTTGAAAAATAAGATTTAGTTGTCTCCTCGTAAGCCCAATCAATATAATCAATTCCTTGTTCTATATTCTCCCTTATATGTTCACATTCTGGTGATAGGGTATAATCTGATAGTGCAAGTTTATATTCCTCTGCTTTACTATATTTCGAATATAGGTTTGTTGTTGTCACTGGGTACAAGTCATTAACTATGATACCTGCCTTGTTGAGAAATTTCTCATCATCATTTCCTATACATCCACTTAAAAATCCTACACTAACAACCATTATGATAATTAGCAATACTATTTTCTTATTCATTTTTTCACTTACTGCCTATTCCAAGTAACCTTTTCCCCCGAACTTAAAAATTCGAGAATTAAAACATCTCCATATTCTTCAAATTTAATAATTTTATATTCACGAGACATATCCGTTCCAAATATACTTTTTACATCAAGTGAAAGAATGTTCTGAGAATCCAGATGCCATGTACCACTTGTTACCCAATCATCAGCATATTCGTATTCCTCTTCAGCCTTTCCATTTGAACTAAGTGTAAGATATAAGTCTCCATAATCCTTACTAAATCCCGTCTTCCATATTCCAGCAATAGGATACTCTAATTCTTCTGATTCATTACACCCACTAAGTCCAACGCAGATAAGCAGAACAACTGTTAGGATTACTATTAGTTGTTTTTTCATTTGGATTTTCTTCCTTTTATAAATTTTTTAAGTTGAGTTCTTGTATAACCCTTACTATGAGCTTTTCTATGACACGTAGGACATAAAATAATCAGATTACTATCCGAGCTACTCCCGCCCTCATTACGTGGAATAATATGATGAACATCTGGGGTTGTTTTGAGTTTCTTTCTACATGCCTCACACCTATGGTCTGCAAGACGCTCCAACGCCCTCTTTTGTGTTGTAGATACATTAGACTCCTTCTTTATTGCCTTTACCAAATCAGCTTTAGTATATAATCTTGTTAAAAAATAGTTAACAAAATCTTTTTTTGTCTTCAAAGTCTTACTAAGAATCCCTGTTACATATGGCGGTTTTAAACCCCACCACTTACTCGCAAGTGCTTTCAACTGTTCCAATGACAATTGCTCTAATATTTCCTTTCTCCCCAAACCCTTAAGATTCTCACCCATATTTTTTTCCTCCCTCAAATACTACAATTTATTCTACTTTTCGAAAAATGAATTTTTCATCTCCATTTATATTATCTAAAATCGCTATTCTACCATAATCTTGAAACGTGATTTTATATTCATATTCACCAGAAGAGTACCGATAGTCCTCACCCCCCTCAGAAGTCCAAAAGACCCATGAGAGATTGAGAGTTATTTTACTTCCTTCTATTTTATAAGTTCCTTCATAATAAGAATAAGAGGTAAGCCAAAAAGGAAATCTTTCTGGACTAGTTCTAAAACTAGAACTATAAAACCTCCAAATCCTCTTGCCCTCCCAATCGGGTTCACCGTCTTTTTTCCATTCTCCATAGATACTATATTCAAGTTCTTCATTCAACCCATCATCTAAACACCCACTCAATCCAACAACGATAAGCAGAACAGCTACTAGGGTTATTATTAGATGTTTTCTCATGTTTCCTTTTCTAATACTCCCAATAAAATAATTCTTATTGAGTTGTAGTAATTACTTCCGTTCCCTTTGACTCACCCATTCTTTCGTATCACTATTATACCACTCTGTAACATATACATGACCCCATCCTCCACAAGATGGACATTCTATATACTCGTCATACATATACCATCCTTTATCGTACACTCTATGTACAATAACACCAATACCATCACATCTTGAACAAGTACGTTTAACTTCTCGTGACGTGGTGTAATTATATTTATATGGATTTTTTGCTTCTGTATCTGATTCAGTTACTGATTGTTGAGTACATCCGCCTAAAAACCCTACACTAACAACCAACAGAGCTATTAGCAATACTATTTTTTTATTCATAACTACTCCCCAAACCCTATAATCCACCACACACATATAAAACATAGCATAACCTGATATCCATTTTTACGCAATCCCCTGAGCTTTGGTTTCATTATGAACGAAGAAATTGACGGTGGGGGGTTGTGTTGTTTTTTTGTGGGATATCTTTTTTGCAGGCCTATGTATTTTTTATATCAGGTTTATCATATGGATCATAGATAAAAACTAGGTGATATATCCTATAATAATGTCGCTAGGCCTACAAATAAGTCATAGATCCAGGTTAGTCATAAAAAAAACAGAGGATATTAGTATCTTTAATCAAAAATGTAACGCATGTAACCTGTCATCCCCCTATACCTAGAGAAAGTTTGAGTACTAATACTATTATAAAGGTGACACGAAAACACCCGTTACATAAGTTACATAATACCATATAAAACCAAAAAATAGGCCTACCACACATATATAATAAAAAGAAAACACAAAAATGACTTGATATTATAAAACAGGACTGCATATATATATAGATATTCTTTTTAGGTTTTGTTTTGTTTTTTTAGTTTAGCTTCCATTGTTTTCTTTGCAATAATCGTTTTTTCTAGTTGTTGAGCTATTTCTTGTGATTCCTTTTGAAAATATTTGACTCTTTTATCATATGCTTCTATTGCGCTTATCATACGTTGTTCATCTGGATTTTTTGTGTTCATGTACTGTCTATCTATTAACATGTGTATCATGTTACTTTCGCTTCTATGTTCTTTTTTAGCGAGCTCCTGGAGTTTTTTTCTCATGTGTGGTGGCATGGTTATGGTCATTACGTTTTTTCTTTGTGCCATGTTTTCTGAATTTGGTTTTTAGTATTTAATTGTTTGTAGTAATTTGTACGTACAATATACTGCGTAACATTTATATAGTAGCGGGTACATACACTTATATGGTGATATAAGATATGCCACAAATAGCTGTGTATATTGGAGATGACCTCTATACGAGGTTAATTGAAGCTGGTGATAAATCGAAAACGATTCAAAATGCTCTAAAAAAATATTGGGGTGTTGATATAAAATGAGAGTATGGAATAGTACCTGCTCCCTCCGTGACCAAACTTCAGAAGCTGATACAATTCCTGATGACTGTATATTTTTTGCTGTTTTTAAGGCTTACTCTGGGGATGATCTACTATGAGCCTTGGTGGGTTGAATATTACTAAGCGCCCTCATGTATGTGCCTGTTGTGGTAAGCCTCTGCATAGTTACACGTTTTATACTTATGATCTTGTGCATAATAAGAAATATTGTGAGGGGTGCTCATAATGAAAGATGTTACTGTCTGGATTTTTGATGGGGATACTGGGTTGACGACTGATGCAAAAACAGGGATGGTGATTTGTTAATGAATCAAGCACAAAGAGATAGACTTCAACAGGCATTAGATATATTAACTGCTGTCCAAGAAGAAGAACAAGAAAAATATGATAACGCACCTGAAGGTCTTCAAGATACCGAAAGAGTTGAAAAATTTTCAGAAGACGCAGATAGTTTACAAGAAGCTATTGATTTAATTGATACAATTATGGAGGCCTAAACCATATGAAAACTATTTTTTTGTATAGGATTCGTCATGCTGGTTCTAGTGTTGATAGTTTTAGCTGTGACCCTATATATTGTGAAGAAATGAGCAGGCAGGGGAATGCTGTTAGTTGCCATATTAAACGGGTGATAGGCTATGAATTATAAAGATGAAGATATGCTACTAGAGATGTGGCTTGAGCAACAACGTGAGCGTAAAGAACGCAATAACAGGCAGGAACATGTAACTGGAGGATATTAAATGAATAATACTGAAGAGACCGTAAATCAGCAGATAGCACTAATAAAACTGATTACAAGTAAAACAGGTGATGGGAAAATGTGTAAAGAGTATCAGATAGAATTGTATAAAATGGTTAACAAGTGGTTAATATCCGATAGAATCCAAGCTGAAAGAAACAACAAAGGAAACAATAATAACACTGAAACTAGACCTGCAAGTCAGAAACAGCTTGATTTACTGAAAACGCTTGGAGTCACACATGAGCCTGATATAGACATGAAAACAGCTTCAGCTAAAATCAAATCAGAGCTAGGGGGCTAGATACATGCAGAATATAGCCTTTTTCCAAGTGCAGGAGCATCATAGAGCAACGGAGAGCGTTTTAAATGCGAGATTTGACTTGGGGTATCAATTGTTGACAGCATGTCTCAAATGATGCTTAGAATCAATATAATGATATATGGAGGTATCATGATATTATGAAAAATAGGAATAAAACAGACGCTGTTACTAATACAGGTAATTTTTTTCCATTGGCTCAGGTGCTTATATTAATAGCCATACTAGCCAGCACGTTGACTTACTTGATATATCGATATATAAGGAGTAGATAGGAGGTAAAAAACTGCTATTTTTTTGGTTCGCCAACATATATATATATTGGGAGAGATAAAAATCTATGAAAACGATGTTTGGGTATCGAGATTTTCTAAAAAACATAACTAAAAAACAGAGCTATTGCTATACTTTGTTAATACTATTATTTAAAATTATGTATTTTTCAAGTGTTGCTGTTATACTCTCTCTCCTTAGAACCACAAAGCTTAAATACTCAAGAATGTATATAGTTATTCGTAGCCTGAGCTTCGTTTAAATTATTAATATGTTTAGACTATAAGTATTAAATAAACTTATTACTATACCATTTCACTTGAAGTATAGTAATAAGTTAATTAATCTAAATCAATATTGATATTAATATTCTATTATACTTGCACCTAATATATGGAGAAGGGTTTAAAAAACAGGGAATGGTTTTCTATCTGTTTTATATAACTAATACTATTGAGATAGATAGGAAATACTTTTCTCTTGCACCTATTATATGAGGAAGGGTTTTACAGAATAGGCAGTAAAATATTAACTGTTGCACCTATAATATGAGGAGAACCTGTAGGGTCTTGCACCTATTATATGGAGAGAGAGAAAAAAATCCTATTTACAACATGTATATATATGAGAGATAGGGGAAAAATCTAGGATTTTTTTTTATCTCAACGAATTATTAAGATTTAGTAAGAGGAGAAATAAGAGAATTATGACAAAAATAATAACAAGTTTTAATTTAGAACAGGCAACAGTAGAGGCATTAAATGATAATGTACAAAGTGGCTCAAAAAGCGATTATGTAAATTATATATTAAGCCGAAATCTAAAAAAGAAATAAAAAAAATAGGAATTTCCCAGCAGCGAGTAACTGCTAGGAGATAATAATATCACCACAAATTGGAGTGTGATGACACATTGAACAAAAACAGAAGAGAGATAGAAGTATATAAAACTACGCCTGAAAACATAGGCAACGCTAGTGATGACCCATCGACAGTATCAAACGATTATTTTAGCCAGAGGTTTAGCTATGGACTAATATTAAGACTTGGATACCCTGAAATTTTGGAGCTACAAAGCTTACTTGAAAAACAAGGTATAAAAATCGTATTCGATAAAGTCAGCCTAGATTTTTTATATATTGTTGATAAAGCAACAGGGAAAAAGGTCTGATACACATGCCCAGTGAGGAGCGAAATATTACACAATGGGTGTATAAACTATATGAACTCGGCTATACCCCAATACCATTAAAGGCACATAATAAAACACCAAATATCCCAGAGATAAAACCATATCAGTACAAAAGACCCGATAAAAAAACAATTGATAACTGGGTTGAACATAAGCTATATGAAAACATAGGATTAATGCTTGGGGAAGTACATGGTGGTTTATATGTGTTTGATTTTGATAGACCAGAGAGTTTTAAGGCTTTAAATTTAGAACCTGAAAAACTTTTAAATGGTGGTTTTTGGTTAACGGAGACACCGCAGGAACAAGGAAGATATCATTTAGGTGTAACGTCTAAAAATAATTGTAAGATTACATGTGAAAAAAGACATGGGGTTGAAGCTAGAGGAAATAAACATTATGTAGCATTTTATCCATCGATTCATCCAAATGGGGAGGGATATAATCTTTTAAACACACATAAACCTGAAGAACTTGAAAAACCTACAAGTGTATCCGTTGAAAAAATGTGGAAGGATTGGGTTACATTACTCGATAAACATTATGGAACAGAGAATAAATATGAGAAAATATTAAGCAATGGACAGTATGATAACACACCCGCATGTATAAAAAACGCATGGGAGCAAGGAGCAAAAAATCCAGAGAGAAATGATACAATAATAGGGCTTTCTTCATGGTTGAATCAAACACGATATCCAAAAGACCTAATAAAAAGTTGCGTAAAGGAATGGTATAATAAAAAATGTGGAGTAGAACCTGTTAAACCCGAATCAAAAGTGCTTGAAGCAATTGAAACAGGATGGACACTCGACACTAAATGTAGATGGTGGAGAACACGTACAGAGTTCTGCCCATATAAAGAACAAGTTGACTGTCCGTTTTTCTATCCAGATAGCACAGACCGTGAAGAACTATTGAAAAAATATAATGTCGTATATAAAGATGAAAACGATAACACAAAAATAAACAACATAAGACTCGGTAAGGCAATAGAGGAACGAGGTTTTAATTTCAAACGATTATTTGATGAAAACACAGGACAGGATGATTTGTGTTACTATAGTGAAGGTTACTATCATCGTGGTGGAGGAGAAATAATAAAGGGTGAAGTTGACGAATTTTTAGGTGACCTATCCTCTGATTTTAGAAGACAGGAAGCCATGAAGTATATAACCGTGAAACTAGCAAATAGAATTGATAGAAATAAATTCGAACCTGCATTGAAACATATCAACTTAAACAACGGCATATATAACCTGGAAACAGGACAGTTAAAACCACATGAAAAAAACTTTTACTTCATAAATAAACTCCCGATTGATTTTAACGCTAAAGCAGATTGCCCAAAGATTAAAAAATTCTTCAGTGAAGTATTATATGAAGAAGACATCCCACTCATACAAGAAATGTTTGGATATTCCCTGTATAGAAAATATATCATACATGTAGCTTTTGTATTATTTGGATTCGGGCGTAACGGTAAAGGAGTATGCGATAGCGTACTTGAATCTTTTTTAGGAAGCGATAACATTAGTACAAGAAAACTACATACACTAGAAGAAGATAAATTTGCAAAAGCAGATTTATATGGGAGAATGGCGAACATAGGTGGGGAGATATCATCGAAGAAGCTAAAAGATAGTGGAGATTTTAAAAACCTATGTGGTGGAGAATCACTCACAGGAGAAAGAAAATATAAAGGTTCATTTAACTTCCATAACTATGCAAAACTAATTTTCAATGCAAACACACTCCCAGACCACATTGATAAAACACATGCTTTTTATGAGAGATGGGTAATAGTACCATTTCCACATACGTTTGATAGGGGAAATAAAAAAACAAACCCGCATCTAATCGAAGAACTAACAACACCAGAAGAACTAAGTGGTTTGTTTAATTGGGCTGTGGAAGGTCTTAAAAGGGTACTGGAAAAAAGTGATTTTAGTTATAATTCAGAAATCAATAACATACCCAAATATGAATACTACAGGACACCTGAGAAAACCTTTATATCTACATACTTTGAAAACGATAGGTCAATGAAAATAGATGTAAAAGCAGCATATAGGGTTTATGAAAAATGGGGGAGTGAAAATAAACATCCTATTGCAACACAAACCCAGTTTACGCAGACAGTTAAAAGAGAAATGTCAGGCGTACAAATCAAGGATACAACTAAAAATGGGATTCATTACAAATATTATCTAAACATTATGTGGAAAGAAA
>Ga0307928_10004757_pt1 | contig 10270 bp, 12 predicted proteins | sample AceLakmetagen232_FD_201815 | JGI IMG/M metagenome (GOLD analysis project Ga0307928, IMG submission 201815) | Saline water microbial communities from Ace Lake, Antarctica - #232 | ecosystem: Environmental > Aquatic > Non-marine Saline and Alkaline > Saline | place: Antarctica: Ace Lake...
CGAAAGGATCGTAAGATTCTTTTAAGCTCAAGAGAGATTTCTTAGCGTCTTCAATAGTATGACCCAGCTGTCTTACTCTTTGATTAGCTCTACTCATAGCTTGTCCAGCTGTTTCAGCGAAAGGATCGTATTCCTCTTTTAGAGATAATAAGCTTTTCTTAGCGTCATCAATATGATAAGATAATTTTGTAAGAGATACTAATACATCATCAGTAGCATCAGTGAGTTTCTTCGTAGCATCAGTTTGTTTATCTATATCCTTAGCAGCATCAGCCGCAGCTTTCCCGGTTTCCTTAGTTACATCTTTAGCTTTCTCCAGTTCCAGTGTAATCTTACTGAGGCGATCCTGAAGAATTTTATAAGACTTGTCGATGTTCACTTCAGCTATCTCCGGCATAGCTTCCATAGTGGCCTTGAATCCTTCCAGCAGAGGAGTCCAATCTGGCTTCTCCAGCTTCTTTAACCAGTTCTTGGGTTTTAGTTTTTCGCCAAGCCAGCCAATCCACTTGCCGAGATTGTTACCTAAGTTCTTAAAGATGGTAACGATTGCAGAACCAACATCTCTAAAAGCCTTCGGGACATTGATCACAAACCAAACAATAAAGTTCTTCCAGTTATTGAACTGGGTTATAATATAATCCTTAATTACTCTTCCGAAGAATTCCAGGTAAGCGGCTACCTTTTGGACACCAGCTCGGAATTTATCGTTCTTGAAGTAAAGCACAGTAAGGATAGAGGCCAAAGCACCAAGAGCTAGCAGAATCCAACCGGCTGGGCCCATAGCTGAGAAGGCCAGATACATAGCTATTTTCAAAGTACCGAGAGCGCTGATAATAGCTGGAATGGCAACTGAGGCAATAGCCATCAGAGTAGGAGTTATCATTAAAAGTGGACCGCCTACAACCATAATAGCACCAAGAATAGCAACGAGTTTGATGAGTTTCTCAAAAAGCTTCGGATGAGCTCTGGCCCAATCTCCCATAGCTAAAGCGGCATCTCTTAGCTTCTGAATCATAGGAAGAAGCACGGGAATTAGAACTTCTCCAAGAGCTAATTGAACCTCTTCAACAGCAGACTTCAGGAGCTTCATCTGACCTTGGAGGGTATGCAATTGCATCTCAGCCATTTCAGCGGCTTTATTCGTACCAGTGATGCTTTTCGTTAAATCATTGATAGATTCAGATCCTTCTCGCAACAATCTAGCCATTTGGGGGCCAGCCCTATCACCGAATATCTCCATAGTCTGAGGAAGCTTGATCCCAGCTTTGTTCAAAGTCGTAAGAATTTCAGTAAACTTATGAGTAGTAGGATTAACATCTTCAATTTTCAGGTTCAACTCACCAAGAGCATCATGAACTTTCTTAGTGGGATTCAATAAATTGGAAAGACTCCGGCGCAAAGCCGTCCCTGCCATACTCGCTGGTATACCGGCATTGTAAAGCATTCCCAGTGCTGCAGCGGTATCCTCAAGCGACCAACCAGCTTCTTTAGCAAGCGAGCCAATATAAGGGAATGATTCACCAAGCCTATCCATAGTAGCCTGAGACTTACTGATAATAGCAGCAAAAGTGTTAGCTACTCTTCCAGACTCCTCAACCCCAAGATCAAACTGGTTCAGTGCCCCAACAACTATTTCAGTACTAGAAGCTAAATCGGACTGAGTAGCAGCGGCAAGATCTAATACACTTGGTAGAGCTTTCATCATCTTCTCGACGCCAAAACCTGCACTGGCTAGGGTGTACATTCCTTGAGCCGCTTCAGAAGCTGAGAAGATAGTATCCTTACCCATCTTACGAGCAAAGGTGCTGAGCTCTTTCATCTGCTCAGCACTGGCTCCAGCTACTGCTCCCACATTAGCCATACTATATTCGAACTTGCGAGTGGTATTAATGGCCATGCCGAGACCAGCTATTATAGCTCCTCCAGCTATAGTAGCGGCCAAGCCCACCTTGCGGAATTGAGCGGCATGACTCTGGACATATCCATTCAGCCCTTTAGACTGCATCTGAGCGGTCTTCAGTTGATTGCCGAATTTCTTGAAAGTGCCAGTGAAACTATCTAAAACGGATAGTTTCATGCCGAATCCCGTTGGCATTGCACCAGCGCCTAAAGCCATTACAAAGTCACCTCACTTAGTCTGAAAAAAGTTTAATGTCCCGCTCTTCTTCTTCCTATCTCCGCTCTTCTATCCAGGTCGGCCATTTCCTCTTTATCTTTTCTTTCCTTCTCAGCCGTCTCAATCTTCCATTCTTCAAAATACTTCCTGATAGCAAACTCCTTAGAACTCATCTTCTGACTGAATTCTGGCAGAGTCATCCCCATCCGCTCTGAAAGAACCAAAGCAAATCCTAACTCATCACCGGCGGCGAAACCTGGCCTTGACTCGCTCCTTTACTTCTTCGCCAAAGCCACTTAGCTCTGTTATCCTGGTGGCGATTCTATCCAATACCCCACTGCTCTTATCAGCTAACCTGGTTATATCCTCTTTGGAGAATACAGCATTCCCTTCTGAATCTCTGACACCGGCAATCAATATAGCCATATGGAAGGCTTTGATTTGCTCAGCGTTCACAGTGTCATTATCTGGATTCACACTCATTGAAGAGGCTTCCAGAGCTCTGTTTCTTTCATCGTAGGTCAGAGGTTTTATCCATATATCCACCTGCCACTCTGAGATCTCCATTTTTTCCAGCTCAGTGTCTTTGGCAGCAAAAATCTTCTGTTTCAGATCACCTGCAGTCAACTTTCTTTTTTTCTTTTCCTCTACATTTATTCCATTATTCAACTTATCCTCCTATTTTCTTGGCCGCTATTCTGGGGAGGCCTAAAAGAACCTCCCCTATAATTAAGTGCCGGCCAGAATTCCTTATAACCCACTCTTTAAGAGTTGTCCCGTACCAGTCAGCGTTCCAGCTATATCTATTGCTCCATCTACTGGAACAGACATCTCGAAATCAGCCCAAATATCTCCGTAGAAATATTTGGTCATATCGGCACAACCTCTGGGATACATGTATATATTCTTCGAGGTAGTTGAATTCACGATGTCATAGAACTTACCCATATTATCGGCATCGTAATAAGCGTTGAAAGCACCTCCAAAGGATCCCTGTCCTCTGATAGAATCCTTCCATTCCTTACATTGTTGCGGAGTATCCGTTATATCCCGTCCAGTTGTAAGCGTCCAACCGTGTCCCTGATCTATGATTCCGATGCCTTCGAGAATTATATACCCAGCCTTTCCATGAAATTTTGCCACTTTTAGTCACCCCCTACAAACAAATTAATCACTCTTGTCTTCTCCAATAATCTTCATCATCTTCTTCATTCTATTTATATATGTATGCTCCTGAACTTTCCTTTGCCCACTTCTGGCGGTAGCTTCTCGTTCCTTATCCTTCTCCAGATATTCCATTATCTTCTCGGCACAATCAGCTACATCTTGGAATACCACTAAATCTTCACCTGGAACAAAGAGCTCATCTATTTCAGCTCTATAATCAGTCAAAAGGAAAGCCCCTGCAGCCATTATCTCGTATACCCTGGGAGAAAGTGAGTAGGGTATAATATCCCTCACAATTTCTTTGCCGTCTTCCCCGATGATTGGCTGATGAGTTTTCGGATCGAGCGCCATACTTTTACTTTCGTTTATCCGGAACTGATTAATAGTTATCTTGCTATTCCGGTAATACTTTATCACCTCAAACTTGCTCAGAGTAGTAGGCACAAAGAACGATTCCAGCTCTGGGCATAGCCCTGCATCTATAGAAGGAAAAGCTCCAAACAATTTGAACTCTATCTTCTTACCTGACAAATGCTGGACCAGTTCCTTCAGAAATTCCAACCTTCCCGGAACTTCAGAGCCTACAAAGAATAAGTCTGGAGTGTAGATTACCTTTTCCCAGCGGCTCAGCTCTCCTTTCCTGTCCCAACCGTATTCAGAGTTGAAAGCGGTAGGGAGGTAATAGCTGTTAGAGTTGAAACGTTGGTAAATATTCTCACAAACCTTATCACAGGTGAAGACGTAATCGTATAGAGGTGCTCTCTGGATCTCGTAAGCTATCATATAAGGACTTTCCGTGTACCAAACTACCTGTTTGATATGAGGAAATCTCAGCTTAATCAGCTCTGGAACCCAAGGCGGAATGTATTGACCGGTTATGTAGATGATAACATCTGGCCAAACCTTCATTATGCTAGTCATCAATCCCTGACAGGCCACCGAGTAAATGTCACTGATGGCGACTTTTTGCTGGGAACCCTTGATGAAACCCTTGACGGCTTCTTGGTAGAACCTGAGACGATTTTTGAGTTCATAACCGGTTACATTGTAACCCATAGTTAGAAGGGCATCTCCAGCTCCACTCCAGACATCAGAAGTTGATATCCCATGACCAGGTTGAATCAAGAGTATCTTCTGCTGTTTCATTCTATCCTCCTTTATCATACTTTATCTTTCTCTTTTATTTTTACCAAATCAGAAAGCATTTATTAGAACAATATTTTCTACCTTCTCTTGATTCCCAAGGAGCAACAGTAAACTTTTTCCCGCAACCCTGGCAGTAGACTCTCGGCCTTCTTCTAATCACAACTCATCCTCTCTTATTTTTCTTTTCCCATTCTTTTATCCAATATAGCTTCAACTCCCTACAAACCCCGAAGATGTAATCGTCAAACGTTAATGTATTCAGCTTCGTCAACTCCTTAACCATTTCCAGCATAGCTTCATCATCTTCAGCCATCCATCTGCCGTCAACGAATTTCAGCATAAATCTATCTGTGACGGTCTGGTAAATCCCCTTCAGGTTATCGTCCATCCTTCTCTCCTTTTTTATTCAATTCCCCTATTCCAACAAGATTATAGATTGGCAATCCCGTATTTGGGTCAATCTCTTTAGAAGCCAACTTAGCTTTTCCTGAGTAACCCGGCTCACCGAGACAGAAATCAACATCATAAGTGTTTCCTACTACAAGTTTTTCAAGTCCTCCCCTTGCTGGACATCGCTCTATTAATCCGCTTATTATGTCTTTGCTCAATCTCCTCCTCCTTTCTTTATATTTTCCAGAACTTTATCTACTTCTCTACCATACCCCATAGTTTTGCGCCCCAAATAGGCAAAGGCGGGTTGGCCAACCTTCCCTCTCCAGATCCTCCAGCCATATCTCACCTTTCTGGAAACAACACATTCAAATAGACTGTCCGCCCAGCTCCTGAACCAAGTATAAGTTACATTATGCTTATGAGCTGGATGAGGATTGTTGATAGCGTTATTCTCGCAACAGTGAACAGCGATATAGCCTCCAGGTCTCAAGATTCTATTCATTTCTATAAGAGCTTCCAGTGGTCTCTCGAAATGATCAAGCGCATTCATACAAAGAACCAATCCAGCAAAATTCCTGGTTATCGGTAAACTCTCTGCTTCAGCTTTAATCCATTCAATAGTTCTATCCCGTTCTGGGTAAACTCTCTCATACTCATCAGCTAAAGGATCAATAGCAAACTTGATGGCTGCTTCCGGTAGAAACTCTAGAGCTGAAATAGGCCCAGAACCTACATCTACAATGGCTTTATCATCAAGTCTGAGCAAATCTATTCCCATTTCTTCCAGCATCTTAGGGTATCTAACTCTCTCCCGTTCGAGTTTCTCCCAGCGGACATCCTCATCTTCTATTGCCCAAGTCCTCAATTCTTCTTTTAGGACATCATTCATAGTAGTTCTCCCTTATGCTTCCAACCTTCTTTTTCCATCTCTTTCCTTGTCCAGATAGAGCAATTAGGATCATTGTCCCAATTTAATATTGTCTCACAAATAGGACAAGCAACCACTATCATCCGAGCATCTTCTTTCTCATATTCCACTCTGATAGTTCCTTCAGAGCTTTTGTGCGCACCACAAGTAGGGCACCAACAACTACCCTCATTCATAGTAGTTCTCCTTAGATTACACTATGTAACTCCCGAATATTAGCGGTTCCCTGGAAACTCCAACTTCTTTGCCTTCCCAAAGTAGAGAGGTATACGGCTCGCCAAAACCAAAGTTGGAAACTAGATCTTCTGGAGGTAGAGCCAGCCAATAACCAGCCTTCTTTATTTCCATTTTCTTCATAAAATCCTCTCCAAAGGACCAACTTCCTTCTATCAAATCCCCGAACTTCTCGTAAATCTCTCTGGAGAAGACCATAGTTGATCCCACGAAATCTTTCACCGCCTCAACCTTCAATCCATCCCTTTCTTCAGTTCTGATAAACATCTTTTGCCAGATACAAGGTTCATAATGATACTTGAAGAGTCCCATCACTCCTACCTCTGGGAAAGTCTCCATCAGACCAATAGCTTTTTCTAGCCAACCTGGTTTGTATTCCAGGTCTGAGTCCAGCTTGAATAGATATTTTCCGTGAGAAGCGTGAAAGCCCCGGTTGATCCCAGCTCCTACTCCTAAGTTCTTTCCAGCGTTCAATATCAAAGAGCTGATTTCTTTGGCTCGGTAGAGCTTCATTAGAAACTCTACATTCTCTGGAGCCATGGAGCCATCGTCCACAACGATGAGTTCGTGCGGATAGGTGGTATTCCTTTTTAGAGAAGCTATCGTCTGGTGAAGGAATTGAGGTCTGTTGAAAGAAAGAATCACTAATGAAGCCAAAGGTTTACCCTTTACGCTGATATAAGGAATTGACTCTTCTTTATCATTCAGGAATTTCTTTTGCATCATACCGTCATTCCGGAATAGCTCCGCAAACTCTTGATGATACAGGAAGCTCCATCCAGCTTCCTTTGCGGCTATCTCATCTGAGAGATGGTTCCCTACCATAAGTTTCACTCTAAAAGAATCATCCCTCGCTTGTTCTCTCAAGGCAATAGTTTTCATTTTTGCCGCATCAGTTTCACTTGTCTCAAAAGGAACCAAATCTGGAGGACCGTAGAAATCTAACTCAGGAAGAAGATCTTTTATCAATTTCCAATTCCCGCATATTCCTACCGTCCAACCAGCATTTTTGAACTTCTTCACCACCTCTGAAGAAATAGGCCCAGAATGTAAAGGTGAAATCTCAAGAGTTCCGTCTGAGTCAAAAGCTATTATCTTGCCCATTCTCACTCCTTTTCAGCTATCATAGTGGTAAATAGCCCTTCGCCTGAGTGGAAATTCTTTATCATAGTAAATCGAGCCTTGATTCCGTAGGCTTTCTTATCCATATCGTCCCTGACACACCAGTATTCCCAGAGCTGAGGGTGTATAAGCCTTTTGTGATCAGGGTTAGCGAAGGCATAGCCAGTATCAAATTTAGGACAGATCAACTCCAGCGTCCCTTTCTTTTTCAGCACTCTCCAGACTTCTTCTATTACGAAGATTAGATTCCCGACATGTTCCATAAAGTGAGAGCTGTAAATGAAGTCAATAGTGCAGTCCCCGAAAGGCATTCCTTGCTTTTCTACATCTCTGATAATGTCTACCCCAGGGTATTGAGCGGCGTCTATCCCTATGAATGGTTGGAAATCATTCCTCTTCCTTCCTCCACAGCCTAAATCCACTCTAATAGCTTGCGAATGATGCATCGGTAAAGCCATTCTATCGGTGCTTTTCAGTTCTAATTTTACCTGGATATTATCCAATCTTCTCTCCTATTGTCCCTCTCAACATCTTCCAGATTCTACTCTTATTCCCTGGAGCGTTTACCCAGTTCCAGATCTTATCAACCGTTTCAATGGCTCCAACTTTTGGCTTCCAAAATGGGGCTATCTTGCTGATGTCACTGATGTAAACCAGGTGATCAGCTTGTCTCCAATCCTGGTAAATGAGGTCGAAGAGATTCCCCTCTAAAGCCACTAAGTGATCAATGACTTCCAGAAGGCTGAGAGCATTATCCGGCCCGCCGCCGATATTATAAACCTGGCCCTGGTGAGTTTCTATGTTTTCTATCTCTTCCAAGAAGAGTTCAGCTAAATCTCCAACATAGAGGATATCCCGGACTTGCTTGCCATCTCCGTAGATGTTCAGTGGTAGATTGAAGAGCTTGGCATAGACGAAATATGAGAGCCAGCCTTGCTCCTCAACACCCATCTGCCTTTCACCGGCTATACAGGACATCCGATTTACCACCGTTGGGACTCCGTAAGTGTGGTAATACTCTTGCATATACCTATCAGCAGTATACTTCGAGCATCCGTAGGGCGAATAGGGTTCCTTCCCGCCTGAGTCAACTGGGAAATTTTCCGATATACCTTTAGCATATTCTCCTTTCCAGACTCTTCTCTTTCCTTCTATTACGCTGGGAATGTCATTGATAGCACAGGAATAGCACTTATTCGTGCTGGTGAAAATTACCGGTATCTTGCCTCTGCTCCTGGCGAACTCCAGAACATTCAAAGCTCCCAGAGCATTTACCTTGAAGTCAAAGAGCGGGTCTTTAATCGAGATAGGAACGCCTGGTTGAGCTGCTGTGTGAATGATAGCATCTATTTTAGGCTCTAATGGAATCCAATCGAGGTCAGTGGATTTAGTTATGTCCCCCTCAATAAAAAGAAAATTCTCTTTTTTTTTGAGTTCAGCTAAGTTGCTCCCAGAGCCAATCCGAGATAAATTATCAAAACTAACGACGAAATGACCCCGCTCCATAGCTTTAAGAGCTGTGTTACTGCCAACGAATCCTGCTCCTCCGGTGATCAAAATTCTCATTATTTTCTCCTATAATTCTATATCACTTTCAACTTCATCCCCCCACACATCCCAACCTGGTGTTTTTTCTCTGGCAAATAGTTCTATGCGAGGTAAGTCACCCATCAATTCTCTTATTTTATTTCTTATTTCATCTGGCTTTCTTGAATGTTCTCTAATCTTATATCGTTGTAATTGCCTAACCCCTGCGTTCATCCTCTTAGGATTACCCTTTGTAGATATTAAGCACATTTCGGGATTTTTTCTCGTCCACATCCCAACCCCAAAATGGTCTTTGTCACTTTTTGTCTTCTTAATCCAAGTAAATCCAACGGTTTTATAAGTAAACCCCCACATCTCTATAACTTCTTTTGCATCAAATAATTGAGTGTCTACAACCCATAAAAACAAAATAGAGTTATCATCAGAGATATTTTTTACAGGCAACTTCTTTATATCTTCTAATGTCATCAAAGGATAATGTTGTTTATTTCCTCTTTTCTTATCTCGCCCAAATTGCGAATTACTATTCCAAGGTGGATCAGCATAGATTATCTGATATTTCTTTGCCATCTTCTCCTCCACTTTTTCATATCTATAATGTCCTCTTTTTATGTACTGAAATAAATAATTTCCTTTAGAATCAGCTTTCATCAACCCTTCATAGACGCTCAGAGGTATCCCGGAGTAACGATACAATGTTCCTTTTTGGAACTCTATCTCCAGAATAGCCCGCTTTTCATCATAGCCGACTGAGAGGATATTGCTCGATTCCACTCTTTCTCTGTTCAACTTCCTTCCCTTGTCTTATGTAATTGCAACTAACATTTCTTGTTAAAATTTTTTTCTGTTCAACCCTCTCTTTCTTCTCTTTGCTTCATAAGTTAGGTCTCTTTAATCAGTTCCTTTGGGTGAATACCATTATTCATCCACTTTGCTGCTTCATTTGCCCAGAATATGGTAGGCGGAACCCTTTGAACATAGTAAGCTCCGGTTGAAGGACAAGTCATTTGAAGCAGGTGAACAGGTTCAATATCAATGTTTTCAAATCTATAGAGAGTATATTCTCGCCAGCGATTCATTTCAATTTGTAGATACAGCTTACTCTGTTTCACTTTCTGCAAGAAAAGTGCCCAATCCACTTTTCTAGAAATTGCTCTTCTTATGCCGAAATCTATTTCTTTCAATAACCATCTTGGATCAATCTCACGAGGAGAGAGAGACTCTATGCGTCGTAAACGAGATATCTTTTTCTGCTCCTCAAGGTTTACCCTCTCAAACCTTTCTCCCCCAAAGTCTACCCCCTTAAGATGTGCTGTCTCAAGTCCTGCTCTGTCAAACTTTGCGCCCTCAAGGTCTGCTCCTTCAAGGTGTGCTTCCTCAAGGTTTGCTCCCCTAAGGTTTGCTCCTATAAGGTCTGCACCCTCAAGATGTGCCCCCTCAAGATGTGCTCTCCAAAGATTTGCTATCACAAGATTTGCCCCTTTAAGATTTGCCCCTTTAAGATTTGCTTCCCCAAGATATCCATTCCCAAGATATGCATCCTCAAGGTTTGCTCTCTCAAGGTTTGCTCTCTCAAGGTGTGCTCTCTCAAGGTGTGCTCTATCAAGGTCTGCTCC
>Ga0307928_10004758_pt1 | contig 10269 bp, 14 predicted proteins | sample AceLakmetagen232_FD_201815 | JGI IMG/M metagenome (GOLD analysis project Ga0307928, IMG submission 201815) | Saline water microbial communities from Ace Lake, Antarctica - #232 | ecosystem: Environmental > Aquatic > Non-marine Saline and Alkaline > Saline | place: Antarctica: Ace Lake...
ATTTCATTTGGTGAAAGATTAGAAACAATTAAAACTCTCGTATGTGTTGATGTTGCAGTTAAACAAGAAACTTATTCTCCATTACCAAATGTTACTCAATTAGAACCCGATATATTATTTGAAAGTACAAGTCATAAAGAAAAGGATTTCGATAATGCGAAAAAAGTATTAAGTAAGTATGGTGGGAGAATGATTGCAATGCCTTATTATGCTGGCCAGAGTTCAACCTCTATTAAAAACAAAGTTCTCAAAAAGTGGGAACATAAGGAAGAAGAACATCCTAAAGTTATAGATTTAGGTGAAGGGGGTGAAAAAGTATGACAAGTCATAAATTGTCAATGATTAAATCAATCCTTTGGAGAGTAATGGGGGTATTTATATATGCCGCTGTATTTTACTTCTTTACTGGAAAGCTTCAGCTTACAATAAAAAGTACGATAACACATCATGCAACATTTTTGTTAGTATTCTATTTACATGAGCGATTTTGGATTAAATTTAAAAGACCGAACAGTAAGTTAAAAGCATGGACTTATGAAATCATTCTAGGCATGGGTCTAGGTGGATTAATAGTTTATTATTTTACAGGAACATGGAAAGCTGTTACACTAATAACAGGTACTTATACAGTCATCAAGATTATTACTTATTATATTAATGAAAAAGTTTGGAGTAAAATAGAAAGGAAATCAAAAAATGAGTAGAAAAATTCCATCTGAAAATATAGAAAATGCAGATAAATTCTTAGAGATGTGGGACGATATTTGTAATAAATTAGAGATTAAACACTTATTAATTTATGGTACTGCTTTGGGATTTTATCGAGATGGTGGATATATTAAAGGCGATAGTGATATTGATGTTAGGTGTATGTGTAAAAGAGATAAGTGGGATAAAATGGTAGTAGAATTAACTAAAAAAGGTGTTTATCAACACCTTCCTCATGGCTTCGGTTTCTATAAATATGGTATTCTTATGTGTATAGAAAGGTGTGAAAAAGTTGGTATAGTAACTTATGATGATGGTTGGGAGATTACATGTTTACCTTTTTATGAATTTGAAACTATTGAACATAAAGGGAGAAAATATAATGTCCCTCATCCAATTGAACCATATTTTGCACAAAGATATGGAGCAGATTGGAAAACACCTAAGCCTGGAAAAAAGGCTCAACCTGGTGTTGGTATTCGTATAAAATAAAGGAGAAAATATGAACTATAAAAAAAGAGTTTTAATTACAGGAAGTGGCGGTTTCATAGGTCATCATTTAGCTCGATTCTTAAAGAAGAAAGGTTATTGGGTTCGAGGGGTTGATTTAGAGAAACCTAAATTTAGTGGAATGGAGGACTTTAATGAATTTTATATTAGGGATTTGAAAGACTTTCAAAGTTGTCTTGAAATGACAATGGGTATTGATTGGACATATAACTTAGCTGCACTTAATGGAAGCATTGAATTTACAACAGATAATAAAGCAGAACTCTCTCATAATAACGCTATGATTAATTTAAACATGGCAGAAGCCTGTTGGAAGAATAATATTAAAAGAGCTTTTTATGCAAGTTCTGCCTGTGTATATCCTATGCATCATCAAGAAACAGATAAAATTCATGCCTTAAATGAAGATGATGTATCTCCAGCACACCCTGATACAGAGTATGGTTGGGAAAAATTATTCTCTGAGCATGTTTGGATGTCTTATGAGGAAGATAGAGGACTTGAGGTTAGAATAGCAAGATTTATAAACATTTATGGACCAGAATGTTTAATAGACACTCTTAAAAGCAAGGCTCCAATGGCTCTTACTAGGAAAGCTATAGAAGTTGGAAAAGATGGAGATATTTACATTTGGGGAGATGGTGGTCAAAAAAGAACTTTTTGTTACATCGATGATTGTGTAAGAGGAATTCAAGCACTAATGGAATCTGATGTAAATATTCCAATCAATATAGGCAGTGATAAACTTTTTTCGATTGATGAATTAGTGGATATTATTACAGAGATTGAAGGTGTAACTTTAAATAAGGTCCATCAGTTAGATAAAGTACAAGGAGTTAGAACAAGACAAGCTGATTTAACAAGAGCTAAAACACTTCTTAACTGGGATAATAAAATGGATATTAAAAAAGGGTTAACTATTATTAACAAGTTCACTCATAAACAGTTAAAAAAGTAATTATGAATAACAAAATACAATTAATGATTTTTTCTTACAATCGACCTATGCAATTAGACTTATTAGTAAGTAGTATTAGAAAAAATATTGTTGGCTTCGATAAAATTCTTGTTACTTTTAACTATTCTGATAACAATTTTCTTAAAGGATATAAAAAACTTATGGAAAAAGGATTAGTAGATGAGTGGCATTGTGATAAAGACTTTGCTTATACTTCTGGATTTAAAGATTACATTATAGGTTTAATGGGTACTAAATATCAATATACTTGTATATTTTCTGATGATGATATTGTTTTTAGAAAAGTTTCTATGGATGAAGTTGTTAGTTTTATAAAAGATGATGTTATCTCTTTTTCTTTAAGAATGGGACTTAATACTACCCATAGTTTTTATGGAGGAACAACTATAATTAAAGATCCATGGGGAGAATATGAAGATTTAGAAAAATTTATTAAATGGAATTGGACAGAATATCATCGTAAGCGTTGTAAGGGTTATCCAATAGCATTTGGAGATGGTGGTATTTTCAATACTGAAACAATTAGAAATTTACTAAAAAATATTGAGGGACAATCTCCTAATGAATTAGAAAGATATCTAAATAAAGATGAAAATAGATCATTTATAACTCAACATAATTTAGTTGCATACAAACATAGTGTATTAATAACTAATCCTGTTAATTCTGTACAAACATTTTCTCCATTATTTCATGGTGAAAAATTCAGTTACTCTATTGAAGATTTGAATGATGCATATTTAAAAGGATATATAATTGATTATAATAAAATAGATTTTAATAATATTAAAGCAACTCATCAAGAATTGGCGTTGCCATTAAAGGAGAACATATAATATGGGATGTCCACATATAAGAGCATTTGATTTTTTACTTAAAGAGAAAAGGGATTTAGTTGGAGTAGAAATAGGAGTATTAGCAGGAAGTCATGCTCTTTCAATGTTAGAACTTCTTGATATAAAAACTCTTTATTTAGTTGACCCTTATTTTCTATATAAGTCTAAATATGAGTCTGGAGAACTTGAATGGAATAATGAAAAATGGGAAAAAGTCGCAAAAGAAAAGCTAAAAAATTATAAAGATAAAATAATATGGATTAATACTACATCAGTTAAAGCAGTTGTTCATTTTGAAGATGAAAGTTTAGATTTTGCTTACATAGATGCAAACCATGAATATCAATTTACACTAGAAGATATTGAATTATGGACACCAAAAGTTAAACAAGGCGGAATTGTAGGTGGACACGACCATGTACCTGCTCATCCTGGAGTAGCAAAAGCTATAAAAGAATATTGTAGTAAAAATAAAATTGAATATGAAACTAAACATTTTATAAATGAAAAGGTTAATGTCGATTGGGCATTTAAAAAAGGTGGTAAATTAAATGAATGGAACATTTCTGAAAATAATATACCTGAATCTAGCAAATTTAAATCAATATAATAATTAGAAAATTAACTTGAAATTTATAACTGAATTACACAATAGGCATAAAAATCAATCTATTTGGATAGTAGGTTCAGATCCTTCTTTAGATACTTATCCTAATAACTTCTTAGATGGGAAAATTTCTTTTGCCCTTCATCTTGCTTATTTAAAATTCCCAAATACTACTTATCGTTATGCTAATGAACAAGATAGAATAGTGTGGTTTAAAAAATATCGACCAGAATACTTTAATAAAATTAATATTTTTGCCTTCCCATTCTATTTAAAAACTGAAAGGGAAATGAATGATTTAATCAATATGGAAAAACCATATTTCTTAATTTTAAGACCATTCCCCTCTCAAGATATAGCAGTTATTACACAGATGGTAAAAGATGCTAAGAATGGTAAAAGAATAGATTTTGGAGGACATGGGAGCTGTCTTCATGCCTGTATGTATACAGCAATAATGATGGGTGCTAATCCAATAAATATTATTGGTTGTAATCATGAATCAAAAGATAATTTGGAACATTTCAAATTAGGAAATGATAATAACCAATATCGAAGTCATTCTACTCCTTATGCGATAAAAGGAAAGATTATGAAAAAAGGAACTGAACTTTTAATTAAGGCCTGTATGAATAATAATATTATTGTGAATTGGTTCAAAAATCATGAATAAACTTTGTATAGCAATTAGAAGTTTAAAGCGACCTGATTACCTAAAACAATGTTTAGAATCTTTAGAAAATAATTCTGATTTGAATGTTGATTTTTTCTTTTTTCAAGATGGAGCAGTTAATCCATTTTCAGGAACAAGATATGCAACTGATGAAGAAATAAAAGCATCTTTAAAGATTTTTCAAGATTCCAAATTACCCAATAAGACAATCTTTATTAGTCGTCATAATTTAGGTCCAATTACTAGAAATAGGCTTCAATTAGAGTATGTATTTCCTCTATATAAATATGGGGTATTTCTTGATAATGACCTTATTTTTAACAAATATTATATTAAAACATTAAAGATTTTATTTGAACAATTTAAGAATAGTGATGTTGGTTCGATTCAAACATCTTTTAGATTTGGTGAGAATAATTTTCAATCTTTAGAAGATGCTGTAAAGCTTCAAAATAAAGTAACTTATGGATTCTCCCATAGATGGGAAATTGGATTTTGGAGAGAGACTTGGGATAAAATTAAACCTTTTATTATGCCATACTTTAAAATGACTACTGAATGTGATTTCAACAAATTTTTATACGATGGTTCTGTTTATGAAAAAGTCCGAAGAGAATTACGAGGTATTTATGGAGTTAGTCCTGGTTCAGGAAGTGCTTCAACAGAAGACTATGCTTTAGAAAAAGCAATAGAAAGAGCAGGATATAAAGGGATACATACATTAACACTAAGACATAAAACAATTGGGGAAAAAGGAATGTTTAGCTTTAGGTCAGATCGTTTTAAGACTTTCAATTATGATAAAATTGAATTACACGATATTGGAAATATTGATAAATATGAAGTTAATCCTTAAATTACATAATGAATATATATGAGAATCGTTGCAATTATTTTACATTATTATCCTGAACGAACTGAAAATATATCAAGAATCGTAAAGGATTTAAAAGAAAATTCTAGACCTCCAGACGAGATAATTGTTTTTAATAATAATCCTAAAATGACTTATTCAGGTAATTGTACAGTAATAAACAGCAATAAAAATTATGAAGGTAGAGCAAGATACCCAATCGCTCTACTTGAACCAAGTGATTATTATTATTTTATAGATGATGATGTTACAGTTAATAAAAATACAATAAAAAACTTTCTAAAATATGCTAGTGATAATTGTTGTTATGGATATTGGGGAAAAATAATTAATCCAAAAGTTAGTTCTTGTTATCGAAAAGGTGAGGAATTTTATGGTAAGAATATAAATAAATCTAAAGAAGTTGATTTGTTAGTTGGAAAAGGAACTTTCTTTGTATCATTTTCAGTTTTTAAAAATATGCTTAAAACAGAAGAAAAGTTTCTAAAAGAAGGATTTATTTTTGGTAGGGAAGAAGATTTAATCTTAAGTATGAGTAATAGATGCTTTGTTATTCCTGTAGAAAAAGATAGTTATTTTAAAGACTTAAATGATGGGGGAGTAGGATATTGTAAAAATCCTAATCATTGGAAGATGAGAAATGAAATGGCTAAAAAATTATATCCAATAAGAAGAAAGGCAGATTCTATTTCTATTTCAGATAATCTTGGTATAAAAATTAAAAAGGAGATAAAACAAAATGGATATAAACTCTTATGACAATAATTAAAAGTTAGTTTATAATCCCAACATTATGAAATTTATAACCGAACTACATAATAAACATAAGGGACAAGAAATTTGGATAAGTGGCTCTGATCCAACAATTAATACTTATCCTGATAATTTTTTAGCTAATAAGTTATCAATTACACTTCATCTCGCTTATTTAAAATTTCCTAACACCACATATCGTTATTTTAATGAAAAAGATAGATTTGTTTATTTAAAAGAAAAATATCCTGAAATTGTTAACAAAACAAATATATTTGGCTATCCTTTTTATAATTGTTCAAAAGAAGTAGCCTATAAAGCAATAGGTAAGGCTAGTAAAAAGGCATATTATCTTAATTTAAAACCATATCCTCCTGATGGTAATATGAATGATATTTTTAGTAATAAAGGACCTAATGCGATGAAATTAATGGTTAACGATGCTCTAAAAGGTAAAAGAATGGATTATGGTGGACATGGTACCTGTCTACATCCTTGTTTATATGCAGTTATTATGATGGGTTGTAATCCTATAAATATAATCGGTTGTAATTTTAAAAGCATTGAAGGAAAAGAACATTTTGGAAAAGCTCATCAGATTGACCATGACATGCGTGTAATACCACCATTTACTGGTGATAGAGGAATAAGAATGACAAGGGGTTTAAATGCGATTATAGAAGGATGTAAAGAAAATAATATAGTAGTTAATTGGATAAAAAAATCTTGATATAAATAAAAAAATATATATACTTGATTTAAGTAATAAATAATTAAAATTTAAAGAACTTTAATGCCAAGTAAAATAAGAGAATCAATTTTTGAAGTAATGAAACATTATCGCCGAAAACTACATCCTGATAATAAACATTGGAAAGTTTTAGAAATAGGTATCGATGGCGACCCTAAACCAGGTGGTAATTATAAATACTTTGGTATTGGAAATGACTATAAAACTCTTGATAAATTAGAAAGTACTAATCCTGATATTGTTGCTGATATCTGTAATAGTAAATTACCAAGTAAACAATGGGATTTAATTATATTTAGTCAAACATTAGAACATATCTATGATTTTAGAAAAGCTCTTGAAGAATGTCATAGATTATTAAAAAAAGGTGGTTTTTTAATTGTTGACTGTCCTTTTGTTTATGAATATCATGGTAAATCAGGATATGATGATTATTGGAGAATTTCTCATAAAGCATTACAAATATTATTAAGTGAAATTGGTTTTGAACATGGTAATTGCGGATTAATTAATGATATACTTACATCAGCGATTGCTAGAAAAAAGGTTTAGTATTATTAGTTATAGTTTTTCAATATGAAAAAGGCACTAGTTTTAGGAGGTAGTGGCTTCATAGGTAGTCATTTAGCTGAATTACTTCAAAGAAAAAAATATAAAGTAGCTATTTATGATTTAGTAGAACCTTCTGGTTTTTCTTTTTCAGGAAAATTCTTCAAACAAAATATTATAGATTATGAAGCATTAGAAACAAATATAAAAATATTTAAACCTAATGTTATCTTTGATTGTTCAGGTGTTCTTGGAACTGCTGAAACTTTCAATCATATAAATACTGCGGTAGATGTAAATATTAAAGGAACATTGAATGTTTTAGAAGTTGGTAAGAAATATAAAATACCAACTATTTATGTAGGACTTACTAATAAATGGCTTAATCCTTATACTATCACCAAAAGAGCGGCTGAAAAGTTTTGTTTAATGTATGCAAAAGAATTTGGAGTTAAAGTAACAGTATTAAAAGGATTAAATGCTTATGGGCCAAGACAACATTGGGTAAAAGTAAGAAAGATTGCTCCTACTTTTATAGTAAAAGCAATTAAGAACGAACCTATTATTATAAATGGAAATGGGAATCAAATTGTAGATATGATTCATTCTACTGATTTAGCAGAAATGATGATTAGAATATATGAAAAAGGAAATTGTTGGGGGATGTCTTTTGATGGTGGAACAGGAATGCCAATGACAGTAAATGAAGTAGCAAAAAAGATTATAAAAATAGCTAAAAGTAAATCTAAAATGATATATAAGCCTATGAGGAGAGGAGAACCTAAAATGTCAGTAACTTTAGCTGACCCTGCACCTGTTAGACAACTTTTAGATTTCTATCCACAAATTAGTTTCGAAAAAGGAATGAAAGATACTATAAAATGGTATAGAAAAAATTACAAAACATGGTTATGAAAAAACAAATATGGTTAGACTTGGATGATTTTGGAGAAACAAATAATCGCCTTGATTGGCTTTGGATGCTTAAAAAAGAATTTCCTAATTTCAAAGTAAATCTATTTACTATTCCTAATAATATATCGGATGCTTTTAGAATCTATATTCAAAAACTCAAATGGATTAAACTTTGTATTCATGGTTATTATCATAGGCACAATGAAGAAGTTGATTATAATGAATTAAGTGCTATGTTACCAATAATTTGTAGTTTTGCTAAAGTTTATCGTGCTCCCTTTTGGCAACTTTCAGATACAATGTATAAAAGATTAACAAAGCTAAAATATAAAATAATGCTTCACCCTGACGATAAAAGAGAGGGAGTTAAATTTAATTGGAATATTAAAGATTCACCACCTGATTTACCAATCATTTATGGACATGGACACATTCAGGATTATCCTATTGGACCTAAAGGAAATGGTATTATACAGGCTTTTGGAAATATTATGAAATTACCACGAAACATAGAATTCAAGTTTCTATAATAATTATTATGAAACCAATTATAAGCATTGTTTTAACAACCTATAATCGTCCACAATATTTACAAAGAGCAATAGATAGTGTTTTATGTCAAACTTTTACTGATTGGGAATTAGTTATTGTTGATGACCATTCTGATTCTGTACCACCTTTTAAACTTCCCGAAGGAGAAGATAGAGTAATTGCCATTAGACTTCCTTTTAATACTGGATATTTAGTTAGACCTACTAATGTAGGGATTATGTGTTCAAGAGGTAAATATATAGCTTATCTTAATGATGACAATGTTTATTTACCTGACCATTTAGAAATTCTATATAAGGCAATTACCAAAAACCAAGCAGATGTTGTCTATGGAGATAGAATTTATAAAAGTAATGACCCTAATGAAAAACGATTTATGGGAAAGATGAGTTATGAATATGATTTGGGGAGAATAAATCAAGGTAATTATGTTGATACTTCAGATATTATGCATACTATCCAAGCAATCAATGACATTGGATTTTGGGATATATTTTGGGAAAGAAAAGCTGATTGGTTATTAATGGTTAAATTTGGTAAAGCAGGTAAAAAAATAATTCATGTTCCAAAGATAATTACAGAATATTTTTGGCACAATGATAATTTAGGAACACCAAAATAATATGTCAGATATAACTTGTGTTATGGCTCTAAAAAATAGACCAAAAGAAAATGTTAAAAACTGCATAGAAACATTAAGAATGCAAGATTATTCATGTAAAATAATAGTTGTTGATTATGGTAGTTTTCCTGAAAATCTACGCTGGGAAAGAAGATTTATACCAGATGCAATAACTACATTAATAAAAGTAAAAAATAATACACTTCCCTTTAATAAGAGTAGAGCTTTAAATATAGGAATAAAAAAAGCAACTACTAAATATATATTATCAACAGATATAGATTGTCTTTTTAGTCGTAATTTTACTGAAGAAGTTGTTAATGTATTAGAAAAAGAAAAAGCAATAGTCTTATGTCAAAAGATAGACCTTGATAAAAATAAAGAAACTATTGGATTTCATGAACCATCAGCTTCAGGAAGTTGTATTGGAATTACAAGAAAATGGCTTATGAAAGTACATGGTTATGATGAAAAATATACACAATGGGGAAGAGAAGATAATGACCTTGTTGATAGAGCAATTAAAGATGGATATAAAACAGTTTGGATTACAAAAAAAGCTAAATTATTTCATCAATGGCATGAACCACCATTAGCAGACAGTTTAAAAGAAAATATATCTTATTATAATAAACGCAAAAAACCCTTAATTAGAAATGGTAAAGATTGGGGAAAATTATAATTAACTAAGTAGTTAGTCAAAGTATGTTAAAACAATGAAAATTGCCTTATTTACACTCACAAAAAATCGTCTATATTATACTCAACAAACACTCAAAAGTCTTAATAAAAAGACTAAAATTCCCTATGACCATTTTATTCTAGACCAAGGAAGTAAAGATGGAACAGTTAAATGGTTACAAGATTTTTCTCATAAACAAGGAAAAATATATATTTATCCTCTATCAATGAATATAGGAATTAATCGTGGAGTTAAATT
>Ga0307928_10004761_pt1 | contig 10266 bp, 10 predicted proteins | sample AceLakmetagen232_FD_201815 | JGI IMG/M metagenome (GOLD analysis project Ga0307928, IMG submission 201815) | Saline water microbial communities from Ace Lake, Antarctica - #232 | ecosystem: Environmental > Aquatic > Non-marine Saline and Alkaline > Saline | place: Antarctica: Ace Lake...
GCAAGAGCAGGCGGTAAAAGTATTTATGATAATACTGCCGTAGGTACACCAGAGAAGTAGTTATTTTTGTCTGTTCTTTTATAAGGGCAGGCGGTAAATAATTAATCCTATATGCTAATTAATTAATTACATTCTAATGGTTGGTCAGAACTTTGCTGATCAATATACAATTAAAGTATGGGGATACTTTAAATTGATGGGTCCACAATGCGGTTGGTTGCTAATTATCATTATAATAATTAGCACTGACCATTAGAATGTAATAATTCTAATGATACTACTAATATTGTTAGCACCTAATAAAGTTCTTATTGCAGCGCTAACCATATTCGGTGGTTGATAAAAAAAATATGATTTATACAAAACTTAGTTCAAAAAAATCAAGAACCATTGGCTTAATAGATAGTCAAGGAAAAACAAAATTTAAAAAAGTAGAGTTTCAAGCAGAAATAGAATTGTCTACTGAAGATGATCCAATAAAATGTAGACGCGAGTTATCGACATTTATAGATAATTATTTAATTGAGGAGACTCAAAAAAAGTAAAAATATGAAAATTTTAAAAGCGATTATTCAAAACTACAAAGCGATTCATCGAGTAGAAATTACACCTAAAGGTAATATTACTATTATATCTGGTGCTAATTCAGAAGGTAAATCATCATTAATCGAAGCATTAACCACTACTATAGCTAAAAAAGATAAGGGTAAAGATGCTTTAGTACGTAAAGGTTCTGATGGTGCGATAATCGAGATTGATTTAGGGGATAGGGTTATAAAAAGAAATATAAAAGGTGATAAAGATGAGCTAGAAGTTTATACTAAAGAAGGATATGTGGTTAAAAGACCACGTTCTATTCTTGATGAATTAACTGATGGTAGAAAATTCGATGTCATGACATTTATAACTGGGAGTCCTAAGGAACAAAGAAACTTGTTGATGGAATTAGCAGGCTTATCTTTTGACAAATTGGATGGAGACAAGAATGTTGTTTATAATGATAGAACCCTGGTAGGTAGAGAAAGAGATAGTTTAAAGGGTCAACTCGATGGAATGAAATACAATGCTGATGCTTTAGTATCTCTTGTAAATACACAAGAATTGCTTGAAGAAATAAAGGTTATTAATAAACATAATAGTGAAATTAAATCTTCGTTAATGTCACTTAATGCTCAAAAAGAAAAATGTGATAATATCAAATTAGAAATAAGTCAAGTACAAGAAAGATTATTATTATTAAAAGGACAATACAAGGATGCTGATACAATTTTATCAAAAATGGAATGGGCTAATAAAGATTTAAAAGAAAAAGAGACATTTGATTTAGAAACTAAATTAAGTGGAGCTGAAGAAGCTAACGAGAAATTTAGACAAAATCAAAAAAGAGCCGAAGTAGAAGAAAAATTATACGCTAAGACAGATGAGTTTACAAAAAAAACAGAGGAACTTAAAAAGATAGAAGATGATAAGGTTGACCAGTTGAAACATGCTATATTCCCTATAAAAGGATTATCTTTAACTGATGACGGAGTCCTTTATAATGATTTACCGTTAGAAAATGAGAGTCGATCTAATAAGTTAAAGGTGGCCATCTCAATTGCTATTGCTATTCCAACTGAATTAAGGACTATAATTCTTGATGATGCAGAGGTGTTAGATGATGAGAATATGAAGATTGTAGACGATATGATGGTTAAAAACGATTATCAGGCTATTATTGCTAGAAGACAAGAGCCAGATGATAATACTTATACTATTAAAGAAGGTAAGGTTATATAAAAATATGTCTATAAAACAAGAAAAATATGTTGTTTGCACGTTAAGAGAGAGAACTGTTAATGAAATAACATACAAAAAACATGGAGGTTTTATATTTAGTTGGGAGGAAATAATTAAAAGGAAGACTGGAAAACATGAATTAATATTAAGTATTTATTCAAATGATAAACCAGACAAAATATTTTATAATGGTAAAGAAGTAAAAATAATAAACATATGAATTTAACACATGAAAATTATCACACACTTGAATCTCGTTACTTAACAGGTTCACGAATAAAAGATTTTCTTAAATGTAAACAGTATTTTTATCAATTACATATAAGTGGAGAAAGAAAATCTAAAAAAACAGAAGCTTTAATTATTGGGTCAGCTGTAGATGCTTGGTTAACTAGAGGAGAAAATGCTTTTAAACGTGAATATTTATCAGTTGCAAGACGTAATGTTAAAAATCCACCAGTAGGATATACTGAGTTAACTAATTCTCAATTTGATGAAGTAGTTTCTTTATGTACTGTATTAGAACGACAGCCAGCGTTTGAAGAGTTAAAGAACCATATAGCACAGGCAATTATAAAATATGATGAATCTATGGGAGAACATTTTTGTGGGTTATCCTTTATGCCTGATTGGTATAAAATTGAAGGAGATGTTTGTATTATAACAGACCTTAAAACTACTGCGAATGGTAGTGAAAAAAAGTATTTCTGGCATTGTGTAGATTATAAATATTTTGAACAAATGGCTGTAGCTACTCTAATATTCAGAAAAACTAATCCAGAAATAAAAGAATTTGTTTATCGTCATCTAGTTGTAGAAAAAGATGTTGGCGGAGTACCAATGCCATATACATATTTTCTTGATAATAATAGAGTAGAAGTTTGCGCTAATATAATTAAAAATGAAGTTATCCCTATGATAGCTTCTGAAAAAGAATTTATGCCTAAAGAAGTTTCATGGTCAGGTTCTCCTACTATTGGTTCTTTAGACAATGAATGGGATGAATAATAATAACAAAATAATATTTAAAAATATTAAAGAAAAGTTCTTGAAGATTAAACCAAAAATGAAAGGTTGTGAAGGATGGAGAGAATATCATTCTGCATTGTTACTCTATAACAAGGCATGCAAAAAGGGTCTATCTGAGAACGATTTAGAATATACATTAACGCATCTAACTACTTCTATATATTGTTTAGAAAATAATGTTAAAGTAGAAGATCTTAAACAACATGTTGTCTTTGACGAAACAAGTGGGTGGAAACCACTACAAAAAAATGAAGATTCAAGTCGTAGAGTTTTGCCATACTAATAATATACCTTACATGGAAGGTGCAGTTATAAAGTATGTTTGTAGATGGAAAGATAAGGGTGGTATAAGTGACCTTGAAAAAGCTAAACATTATATAGAAATGATGATTGAATTTAATAATAGAGATTCTGAAAACAAAGATATGGTTGAATTTCCTTCATTAACATGTCCATATTGTACTACAAAGTTTTTTAAAGCTAATATTGATGAACTTAAAGACTATAACAGTATAGATGACTTTGGAGCCTGTACAGTTTGTGACAAAAATAGAAATCAAGATGAAGATTAATTATTATGAACATCAACAAAAAATAATAGATGAATCCCCAGATAAGGTTGGACTTTTCTGGGGGTGTGGTACTGGTAAAACTTTGACTGCTATAAAGTTAGCTGAAAAAAAGAAATGTAATGCACTTGTGATTTGTCCTAAATCATTGAAAGAAAATTGGAAAAGAGAAATAGATAGATTCGGAGATGGTATTATAGAGTGGAAGATTATTAGTAAGGAAGAGTTCAAAAAATATGCAATGGAACTTCCTAAATATAATACTGTTATCTGGGATGAAGCACATTACGCTTCCGGGCTAAAGAGTCAAATCCATAAGATTACATATAAATATATAACTTATTGGAAAGTAGAACACTTTTATCTGTTGACGGCTACACCATATATGGCTAACTGTTGGAGTGTATTCGCTTTAGGTAAACTATTAGGCCATGATTGGAAATGGCACCATTGGAACCGTACATTTTTTTACGAAATAAGGCTTGGTAAAAAGCCAGAACCCGGGAAACCTGATAGACGAAGAAGAATAAGTAAACAGAAAAATGGTATTGAAAATAAGATAGCAGAAATAGTTAACAGGATTGGTGTTACAGCTAGAATTGAAGATTTATTCGATGTCCCAGAGCAGGTTTTTTTAGATGAATTTTTTGATTTAACTAGTGAACAAAAGAAAGCTATGGAGAATGTAGTTGAAACTCATCCAGTAGTAGAGTTTACTAAGTATCATCAAATATGTGGTGGTTCATTAAAGGGCGATGGATATACTGAAGACCAGTTTTTTAAATGTGATAAACTAGATAGATTATTAGAGCTCATAAAAGAGAATAAAAAAATAATGGTAATTTGTAGTTATAATAATGAAATACAATATATCGAAAAAAAAATACGCTCAAAGTATAAAGACAAACAAATCTTTATCATTAACGGAGCGATTAAAGATAAGGACATGGTTGTCCAAGCAGCAGAGAATGTACGAGAAGGCGTTGTTCTTGCAAATTCAAAATGTTCCGAAGGGTACAATTTACCCTCCATACCGATAATGATTTTTTATAGTTTAGACTTTAGTTTAAAAAATTATATTCAGATATTGGGTAGAATTCAACGTGGAGACCATATTAAAAAAAATATTTATATACACATGACTACTAAAAATAGTATAGACACAGATGTGTATAAGTGTATGATTAATAAAGAGGAGTTTCATATAAAAATTTATGCCTATAAAAAAAGAGAGGAGAAAATTCGAGACGGAGTTTAATACAAGAATACAATTATGGCTGAAATATAATGCTAGAGATATTGATGTTAATAGAAACATTGGACCAGTTGAAGGAAAAGTGTCTTATGATAAACGATTTAATTTAAAATCTGGTATAAAGAAACATCAGTTACAAAATTTAATGGCAATATCAAATGGTAAAACAGTACTCTATAAAATTTCAGACATAGATCAGTTGACTAGAAAGCCTTGGGATTTAGATTGTTATACAAACTCAATACCATTTTTTGCAATCATGTGGAATAGACCATTAAACAAAATATTTTATCTTGTTAAACCATCAATTTTTAAAGATGCAATGAATAATGGAATCGCTAGTTTCACAGAGGAAGAATTAATAAAAGAAGATGTTATAACTGGGTATTTAGTAAAATAACTAATATTAGCAAATAAAAAAACGCCACACAGAGCTCGTGTAGGCGTTTTTGTTTTATTTGTGATAGATTAATTCTTCGGAAGATAAAAAATTTCCATTCTTTTCCCAACTCCTTGGCTTATTAAAGCATCTTGTGTATCTCTGGTTATATCTCTCTCTGTAAAATATCTTTGTTGTTCCATGTCAATGTTGTATATTTTACCACCTGAGAAAAATCCAATCCACTTATTGACTTTGTCCATATCATTGTCAAATATCTTTTCTAAAGTAGATTGTATTCTTGATGTCGGTATATTCCTTAATATATGCAAAGCTTTTGGAGACGCTGTATATTTTGTTTCACCATCATAATCACTTACGTGACTTTTCATATTAATTGAGTTGGCTAACCAATCTGGAACCAAACCTTTTTTCTTAGCTTTCATAAACAATTCACCCGATGCCGGCGCTACTTTATTAACATCAATTATTTTCTGGTCTCTAAAAAAATCATATCCCATTTTTGACTCTAGTCCATATTTTACTAAAGGATTTAAACTTGTAAGCGTACTCATAGCCGGATCATTTACCCTTGCTAAAAATTCTTCTAATGGTAAACCAAATTTAGAAACATATTTTCCTTCGCTTAATTTAAACCCGAGTCCAGATAAAACCCAAGGAGGCAAACCTTTCAAGTCATCTTCGGATACATTTCCACCAAACATATTGGAAAAAGCTTCAGCTAATTTAGCTTGATTTATTATTCTTTCAGGGTGATTTTTTAAAGTAGATACTTGAAGTGCTGCATTTTTTCTAGCAAAACTATAAAATGGTATAAGTCTTCTCATTATTTTTCCCTCAAAACTAGTTAATCTAGTATAATCGAACCCTGCTTTTTCAGCTAATCTCAATGCTTCATTTAAAGTTTTTCCCTGTTTCAATGCTATTATTGTAGCTTCTGTCTTTTGTTTAGTTTCTATAAAGTTACCTATTTTTCTAGGGTTTAATTTTCCTAAAGCCCTATTCATTTTAAATTCTCCACTTGCTAACTCATCTATATAATTAGTATAATCTGATATATATCTCGATGAAGATGAAAATCTTTTTTGTATTTCCTTTTTTAAATCAGCAGCGTTACCAGACCATTCTTTAAAATTAAATATTTTCTTTTCAGAGCCTCTCATAACAGCTAATCCTTCTGGAATTATTTTAGGATTCAATGCTTGAGCTCCCAAAGCTTGATAATTTTGTACTGTACCTGAAATCATATTCCTAATATGAAATGCCGGAAAAATAGATGTTACTGCTTTTTTAAATAGATCGGTAAAAGCATCATACCCTACAGCTTTTGATAACATATCTATAGCGGTATATTCTGGATATAATTTTTTATTAAGGTAATCAAAATCTGTTTTCTTTAAATATCCTACTTCCTTACCGAATTGACCCTTTGATTTTACTAATGAATATTCTGTTTTTTCTGCTAATGATAATTTATCAAAATCAATTTTAGATATTCCATAATCTTCTACGGCTTGATTCAAAAAATTTCTAGTTTCATTGTCTCTAAAAACCTTTGCATTTTGTCTACTCATAGCTTCAATCGGTTCTTTTAATTCGTTTTGTAATTTAGCTCTATACTCTTTTAAATATGATTGGTCAGACAAACTGAAAGCTCTACCACTTCCAGACATTTTTAAAGCTAGTCTCTCTTCATCAATAGATGGGAAATAATACTCGAACCTAGAACCTTTTTCTATTCCAGCAGCATCAGACATGGCATCTATTTTGGGTTTGTGATACTTGTTGAAAAAATCTTCTTGTTCTTTAGTCGCGAAGTTAGGTTTTATTTGATTTAATTTTGTTTTAGCTATACTCCTTGAATTAACAATACTTTCTAAAATTCTTGACTTATCTGCTAATTCATTTTGTAATTCCTTGACTTTTCTTTCAGCAAAAACCATTGTCTCATCTATACTTAGAGTACCTTTTGTTACTTGTTCAGCTCCTTCTTTAACCTCTTTACCACTGACACGTGATAATTTATTAGTTAATTCGTTTATAACATCTGTCAATCTTTCTTCTTCATAACTTAACAATTTACTATGCACCTCTCTCAATTCTCCCTCTTTTATTCCAGCTTGAGTCGATGCCGGTACTTTAGCTTTAAATCTTTCTACATTTTTTAATTCATCTTTTAATCCTTCAACTATAGTATTAAGGTTATCTATATTTTTTGATTCTAAATAACCAGTTTCTTTACTCACTAAACTATCAACTCTTTTCCTTATACTTGAAATTTGTTTAACAGTATTCATTTCTATCCCGGCCAACATTCTAGTGGCTTGGTCCTTATTCTTTATATTAATATCTGGGAATAGTTTTCCCCATTCTTTAAACGCATTTTTCTCAACACTTTTTTGTATATTTGTTATTTCTTTTTTAGAACTTAGTAATGTTTCAGCAAATTGTCTATGTTGAGCTTTGGGTAAATTTTTATAATCACCTACATAACTTTTTATAATGTCATTAATACCCATTCCAAGTTTATTAAAATGGATAGCGGTATCAGTGGCCAATTCTTTCACTATCGTACCAGCCTTATCTAGTTTAGCAGAAGTTTGATACCCTTCAACAAAAGCATGACCGAAAGCATCCTTGACTGAATCCCCAGTAGCAATTAAACTTTTAGCTACTTCTGGTTGAAATTTCATTGCTCCTTTTACTCCTACTTTTCCAACAGCACTTGCTCCTTTTAACCCTGCCTTTATAATTGGGCCACCTGCATATGTAAACGGATCAAAAGCTATATCTAGCGCGAACCCTACAGCACCTCTTACAATTTTGTTTTCAACACCTTCAGCTTCTAATACATCGGCATAAGTTGTTTTCTCTTTTCCAGTTAACCCATTCCAAGCAGCCATTAATGGGTTTTCTTTAAGGCCTCCGCTACCAATAGCCTTAGCTGCACCGGCAGAAGCATACATACCTCTGCTTGCTAAGTCTATACCTCTTGAAAACAAAGATTCTTTTTGTTCTGGTTCACCTTCTTCATCTACACCGACTTCTATCCCTTCTTCTTTAGCAAAGGCAACTAAATCATTAAATGTTTTTATTTTTCTCTTTGGCTTTATACCGTATTTATCCATCATTTTCTGATGCAGTTCATCTGACACTCCGTTACCAGATGAAGTTTTCATACTAGTCTTAATTCTTTCTCTAGCTTTTTTTAATTTTTCTTCTTGTTCTATGTTGGCCATGATTATTTTTTAATAATATTACCTTTTTTGTCTAATGTAAATTGATCTTTTATCCCTATCCTTTCCATAAACGTAGATGGTGCAGTATATTCTCCTGTTTCTGGGTCTATAAATGATTCTTCAATATCTCCAGTTTCAATGTCATCTGATATGAAATCACTACCAGTATCGCCTTTATCAACGCTACCTATTTGAGAACTAAAGATTAAATCCTCTGCTCTTCTCCTTATAGCGTTCAAATCTTTAACAGATAGATTTATACCACTTTCTTCAGCTAGTTGCTGTAAATCCATGGCAATAGCACTAGCATCTGTTATACCTTCCTCTATGTAAGATTTTATACTACTTTCATATAAATCAGCCGCTGTTTCTTCTGAAGTCCCGATACCAGTAGCTTTAAATCCTTTACCTATTTTACCATGATTCTGTCTCCATAGTTCTTCACCTGTTTGTTTATCAACTCCAATAGACACTACATAACCTTGAGCATCTTCTTCCTTAAATTGATAAATATCTGCTTTTTCAGACCCCTCATATAACGTATCTCCTATTTGAATCATCTCTCCCTCGGGAAAAGTGTCAAGCATACTCTTTAAAGATTTATAAAAACCTACATCATCATTTTGTTCTTTAAACTTTTGAGCATCTACAAGGTTACTATAATATGCATTAAATGTTCCTGGTAACAATCCTAGCGTTTCTTCATATGTACTTACTTCTTCTTCCGATAACTCGTATGCTTCTATTCCACCTTCTGCCATTTGTTCTATCTGAGTTTGAGCACTTTTTTTATCAGCTTCTTCAAATTCTGAGACTTCTTTTCTAACAGCTCTATCTTCTTCTGATAGATCAAGATATTCTTTTATCTGGTCTTGACGTTGTTCTCTTTTTCTGTCATAATATTTATCATCTATATCTTGAATCTCTTTATTATATTCTTTTAATAATTTGACATTATCATCTCTAGCAGCTCTCTCGGCCTTCAATATAAGCCCTTCTTTAGTAGACAATAATGAATCTAGTTCAGCTTGTCTGGCTAAATCGCTTCTTCTAAGCTGTTCCATACCATATCCGGTACCAGATTGACCTAATTTAAACTGTATGGCCTCCTGTGTAGCTTTTTCGTCTTGTTGTGCTCCCTTTGCACTTTCAACACTAGCATTGTAATCCTCTCTTATTTCAGCCATTAAAGCCTGTGTTGACTCACTTATGCCTAATTGTTCTGTACGGAGTAAATCACCAGATCTTTTTAATTCGTCTTGCTGTGCATCGTTTTCTGCGTATACCCTATCTGCTGATATTGTTCCAGGTGTTTCTGTTGTATCAGATTCAATTATACTGTCCTCGACTTTATTTATGTCAGTACCAACAATTGTATCGTCAATAGCTTCATTTCCAAATCGTTCAAACCCCTGCGCGGTAAGGTCTTCCGAGCTAAGTCCACCAGCAATAACACTACCAAGATTGTCTCGTTTAGTGTAATTTTCAGTATCTATTTTTACATTTGTTATTGGGTTCCTAAATATTCCTTTGGCAAATTGTGTTGGCATACTTTTATATTATATTTTTAATAAATTTATTTTGATGAACCAAAAATATCTGATTCAAATGATACGCATATCTTATTAATTCATAATTACAATTACCCTTATCTGAAGATAATTGAATTGATATGTTAAAAAATTGTATATTGGCTTTCAATGGAACTATGAATATATATCTTTTTAATTCTTCTATATTTTCATTTGAACCGAATCGTTGGCTTCCAAATGGTGAACTACCAAAAATATTATATTCTCCACCTTTTAATACGTGATCACTATCTGTTTCAGCTAAAAATTCTATTTCAGTTTGATTAGTGAAACCATTATCATCATAAAGTATTGTCATTAATCCTTTAAAATTATCAGATAAATAAACTTCTACAGCTACAGCGTCTACAGTTTTTTGATAAAATGGTTCTCCAAAATCTTCTGAATGTGTACGAAGAATAGT
>Ga0307928_10004762_pt1 | contig 10266 bp, 22 predicted proteins | sample AceLakmetagen232_FD_201815 | JGI IMG/M metagenome (GOLD analysis project Ga0307928, IMG submission 201815) | Saline water microbial communities from Ace Lake, Antarctica - #232 | ecosystem: Environmental > Aquatic > Non-marine Saline and Alkaline > Saline | place: Antarctica: Ace Lake...
ATTTTTTGTAATAAAATTTAATAAATTTATACATTTTATTTTCATAAATATAATCTAAATACTTAACATATTTTTTAGGTATAATAGAACCCACATTTACTTTCTTCCGTTTCTTATTTATATTTTCTACCATTTTTTGTTGCTTTCGTATTTTCTTGGTCTTTAACATCGTCAACAACCTCCAACCCAACATCTTTATATAATTGTAAATGCTGTAAATCTAAATCATATTGTAATTTTATTTTTTTAATTTGGTTATTTAATTGTATAGTTAATTTATCTAAATTATTCTTTAATAACATATCAAAATCATCTATATATTGTTTAAATTGCCCTTTTCTATTTTCACGATCTTTTTTAATTTCTTCTATTAATTCATCTTCATATTTGTCATAATTTTTTAAAGCTTCTTGTGATATATTAAATTGTATTCCCATCAATTTTTCCTTTTCCTTTAATACATTAGTAATATTAACATTTAATTGTGCTTTTAATGTATTAATATTATTTTGTAAAAAAGTCATATTTTGTAATGCTTGTTTTTTATCAATTTTAATTTTATAATCATTAATATAAAAATAATTAGTATCATCCTTTTCTATTTTTTGAATATCGCGTATCATTTCTCTCATTTTAAACCCCTCATATAAATTATATATAATTATATTTTTAATCATATATAAAAATATTTATTTTTTAACAAAAAAAATATGTTAAGCGCTTACTCGGATTCGGACCGAGACCACACGTTATGCGAACGTATATATTATCCATTTTACTATAAGCGCATTATATTTAGTGCTTATTCTTTCTATATTGTTTAATTTTTTCTTGTAATGTTAAATGTTTTACTTTTTCTGGTTTAATTGATTTTCCGTCATCATCTAATTGTGTTTTACTTAAAATAACGCGTTGCGCACCGCCTTTCCAATTAAGAGGTAATAATACATAAGCATTCGTAATAGCACTATCTCCATGCCCGTATTCAACCGTATTAGATGCGTTATATGTAACATCCCAAGCAGTGTAATGATGTATTTGCATTTCATTATTTAATAATTCAATCCGTTTTTTATTCATTAACTTTAATTGGTTAGTATGTATATATTCATTAAAACTAATTTTTATACCAGAACGCTTTATAGATGGGTTTCTAATTATTTCTACTACTGTTGGAAACATTTTTTTAAATTTTTCAGCTATATGCCACCCAACGCCGTTTCCATCTATTCTGAACTTCTTTAATCCTAATGGTATCATATATTTAAGGAAATTTTCCATTACATTCTCCATTTCTTCTGATTCTATTCGTTGTTTCATATATAAATAACGTTGAATATATTTATTGGGTAATTCCTCAAATAAACTTATAACAAAATAATCGTTCACAAATGCAATATCACTCGCACCTATATAAAACCCTTCATTTTTGGGTAATTCATTGATTAACTCGTCATTAATTCTATTCAATATTAAATCAGTAGCATAAAACTGTGTATCAGCATCAACTAACTGTGCCATATATTCCTCTAAAAAACTATTAATATTCTCTTCGCGCTTTTCTTCTAAATCAGCAACATCATGCCATTTAACTATTGGGTTTAACTTTTGTGCGGTTAACGGACACTCTAAATCCACTTTATTTGGATCAAACACTGGCCATTCGAAATATTGTATAGCTTTAGTCTTTTTAGCCAATATTTTCTCACGCCAAATATTAAAAGGTGTCATTTTCCCTTTTAATGTAGTGCCAATATTAATTTGAAATTCTTTTTTACCCGCCTTACTACCTGCAGACGCATCACGTAACGCAATATAAACATTTTCAAAATCTCTTATAAAATTAGACTCATCTATTATACCTGCAGCACCACGTAATCGTAATCCACGTATAGTTTCACTAGCGCTTGCAGTAGCAGGGAACGCTCTATGAATTACATCATTCGGAAATTCAATACTCATTGCATTACCCATATAAACTTCGTCTGGATTGAAAGGGTATAATGTACCATCATTTAATTTAATTGGTACCATTTGTCGAATTAGTTTCTTTTCTTCACCAATTAGATCTATTGCACGTTCTTTATTTAATCGTACATATGGTATAACTTGATCGGCGTAATGAGGTACAGCTTGTAATTGTGATATTACCGCGCTTGTTGTAAATGATGTGTTTCTACTTTTACTTACCAATCTAGTTTTAGCGTTATGCTTTTTAATAACAACATCATTACTATGCCATTCTATTTGGTGCGGTTCCATTTTATATGGCACCCAGTCACCTGCCGTATCTTTAACTTTATATATATTTTGTAATAGTTTAAGATATTTAACTTCGCCCGACGTTAATTCGGTGGCTGGATACCAACTCATATAAAATCATTCTACTTCTTTTTAATAGCTTTAGTTTTTTCTACCTTTTCTACATCATCCTCAAAAAATAATGCTAATGTATCAATATCGTTAGCAGATAAATCTTTGTCCATAAAATTACTAAGTGTAATATTATATGAATTTAAATCAACTTCTTGATCTAATACAACACCAAATTCCTTATTAAGCTCATCTATTTTAGTTGGGTCAATAACATTTTTTTTAGTTTTTTCATCCATAATTAAATTCGCGTTCATAAGTTCTTTTTTAACAATTGCAACAGCGTCATATTCTTTAGCATATACTCTTCTGAATTTAGTTAATCTATATTTTGTTAATCCAGGAAATTTCATACTAAAAATTGGTGCCATTGTTTCTAACGATCCAAAAAGATCTCTGTTTTTTACCATTACCATTTCAATCACTTCCTATTTATAATATTTTGTTTAAATTTAACTTGTTTTTTTATATTTTTTTTCTTTGGTGTTTTATTTACTATTAATTTTAATTGTTCATAAAACTTCTCGCCACAACGTTCGCACCGGCAATCTATTAAATCCATATTATGATAATCAATTAAAATATTTATACCATTTTCTTTAATAAAAAAGGTCCCATCTCTTAATTTAGTGCCTAAAGTTATTTCTAGTTTACTATTCTTATTCAATGGCGTACAATTATAAGTATACCGTTTTTTATGTCCAAATATTTTACATAATAAATTCATTTCATTCACCTCAAACTGCAACTTAATAATACTAATTATTTATCTAAATTTTTAACACGTTGAACTTTATTAAACACTTCATTTAATTTACTATTTCCATATATTAATTCCGCGCTTCCTTTTTTTGTTGTAATCATTCTTTCGCCTCTGTTTTTGTATTGACTTTATATAATATTAAATCATCCATAATAAAAACAGGCGTAAAACTAAACGCTGCGCCATAATTACAACAAGCAGTATCATCAAATGCTGCAGGTTCGACACAAAATATATTGCCATGATTAGCTTTAAAAAATAATAACCACACTAACCCTTTGGATTCACGTTTGCTTTGTTTCACCCATTGCCAAAATAAAGATTTCTTATTGGATATATCCTCTAACGATAATCTATTTTTAGTAGCTTTACATTCTATAACTAATTTATTATATGCTTTTTCTTCAGTAAATACATCGCCCTTAAATCTAGGATCATTGGTTTCGTTTAATGTAGCAAACGCGCCTGACATTGGAACACGCATCCATTTAACACCCGTTACATTAGTTAATAACTTGGCTATAACGCGTTCAAACCCTTTACCTTTATTTAAACTATGTACCATTATATATCTCCTTTATCAGTATCATCGCATAAATCTTCAAAACTGAACTCAATACGAGACAAGTAATTATACGGAATATATACTATTGATGCTATATCATTACAAGTAAATTTAATGAATATCTTTCCGCACTTTTCATATAGTTCATAATCATCAACTATATATTCACTTATTCTTTGTTGGTTATTAAATATTAATTTCATTTATTCCACCCTCTCTTATTTTTTTATATTTTATATAACTAAATTAAACATCACTCTTCTTTTGATTTGCCAAAATGTAAATCTAAAACCATCTTTACACCTGAAGTATTTATTTCGGTTTTGTATTGTAATAAATACTTTCTAACCGTTATTTCACTTATTTTGTAAAATTCGGCTATTTCATATTGCTTTCTAATACCAGTATAATAATCATATAATATATGTCTTATTAATTCATTAGATAATTTGTTTCCTGGTATTCGCTTTGTATCTATCTTATATTTCTTTAATATATTATAAATAGTTACTGCCGATGTTTTATATTTAATTACCAATTCTTTAATTGTTTTAAAATCTTTATAATCCATAATTAATTTTTGTTCGTCATCATATTTCATATATTTTCACCTTATATCTTTGTAAATAATACTTTGGGTTCGTTCTTTGTTTTATTATCGTTCCCTATTATTTCATCTATGTTTATTGTATGACGCACATTAACTTTTATGCCTTCCGTCATATTATTTAATTTTTCTATTACATTAACTATCTCTGTATCGTATTTTAATTTAGCCCATTCAGCAGGATTAATTTTTAACTGCGTATTTCCATATTTATCAACGAATTGCGTCATTGCACCTTGAGTTTTTGAATAATTATTTAACCTATAACTACTTAATATATGATTAATTAATCTACCAACTATAAAATATATGTTTGGATCTTCTAAATCATAACGCTTACCAAACATTATCTTTATATCATTTATATATTCTTTTTCATACGAACATTTAAGCTCATCCCTATATGCAATATCAGCATATTCCTTTCGCGCCTTAAATTGCGCTGTTTCTAATGTATTAATATTAAATTTATCATTTTTGTTATTACCAGTTTCTATTTTCTTTTTCATACGCCGAAGAATATCCTTAGTCCGCATTTCTATTTGTGTTTTACAGCAATCACAATACAGTAAATGTTGTCGCGTTACTGGGCTAATTAATTCTTCAAAGTAATCTTTCATATATATAATATATATAATAACATTTATAAATGTATATGTTTATTTGTTTATTTGAACTACCATATCAGATGTTTCAACAGTAGTTTGTATTTCATTCTTTATTCCCTTAAATAATTTAACTGCGCATTTATCACATATTACATAAGGTATTTCGTTTGAATCTTTTCTAAATTCAGCATTTATTTCTGCATTACACATATCACATTTCATTTATATCACCCAAGTTGTTTTTTTCCTTTTTTTAGTTATTCTTTTTTTGGCGCTGTATCTTTATTTATTAAACTATTTATATATTATAAATATTACCCTAAAAAATAATCTATTGTGTTTCTACATATATATAGATTGGCTTTAGGGTTTTTCTTTAACTTATTGACCCATTTAATATGCCCTTTTTCTGCAAGTCCACGATTTTCGTATTCTTTAACTATAATTGTTGATTCATTATTTCGCAATACTGCAGTTTCCCACCCGCAATCAATTGTGCAATGCGTATCGACAATAATATTATTAAATTCATCCCTAAATATATCTTTTCCTAATTTTTCAAAACTATCATTATATAAACCCATTACAAATTTTGTCATATTATTCATCCAATCACGTACTCTCATATCGTCTTCAAACTTTTATTTTAATTTTATTGCTTTGTATCTCAAAAATTTATATTTATCCTTTTATGCTAAAATCAACGATAAAGGTATACATTCAGACAAAGTAAATTTATTTTGTCCAAAATGTTTTTCCTGGATATATTAAAGATACAGTAAATTTTGTAACATTTGGTATTTTGTCTATAACTATAACAACATCAAAATCCTGCACTATTTTTTCAATATATTTATCACATTCCATATCAATCATTTCCATTTTTAAAATAATCACGACACCGTGCATATATACTACGGTCATATACGAATATATAGTGTTTGGTCAAATATCCACATATTTCATCAACCTCTAAATATAAAGCTCGCACGTTTTAAGCCACATATCATGACTCTTAATATCATTTAGTATACTTTGTATGGTAGAACTTCTTTCTACCATTAAACCGCTGTATTTTTCACCAAAACAAAAACTTTCTATACTCATAATTAATCCGCCCCTTTAATCTTTTAATATAATATATATAAAACCAAAGTGTTTATAAAAGTATATTATTTTAATTCATTATTAATTGTCTTAATACTCTGTTTGCTTAGCTCATCGTTCCTATACATCTTATGAATAATATACATTTCCTTTTGTTTTTTTGTGTTATAATTCTTTTCTCTTTGTCGTTTAGCGTTTTGTTCCTTAACGTAATCCTTTGCCTTTGCCTCTAGTGCCGCGTACTTAAGGGTATACATCGCCTTTGTATGTTGGTTATAATATAAGTTAACGCTCCTTTGGAAAGCGTAGTAATCGCCCGATTCTATTTGTTTGTGTGATCGCAAAGCGAACTTATACATCCAACGTTTTTCCTTATCTATTATTGCATTCTTTATTTTTGATTCTATATCAACCATAATTATCTGCTCCCTTTAACCTTCGGTTTTTAAACCGTTAATATAATATATTATATTAATGAGTCTTAAATTTGTAACCTAATCTCTTCATATCGTCTATTAATGCTAATGCAATCTTAATGTTATTAACGTGATCTACGAATACTTTATCCCTAGTAGTAATATGCACTTGCCCATAAACATCAAGATTAAATATATATCCTCTATACCTTAATACGCCATCATAACTATATTCGCTCATTTATATCACTCCAATACAATTTCTTTTAAAATAAAATCCAGTTTATTTATTAATTTTTTGTGGTCATTATTTTTAATTTTTTCTAAAATTATTAATGCATTTCGTATTTTCTCTAATTCATTTCGGTCAAACATTTTTACTCCACTCTCTCGTATTTTTTATTTACAACAGCTCTGCGATTTTCAGCATCTTCTAATTTATCATATTCTCCATCATCTAATTCAATAAAATTTGAATGTTCCGATATATCTGTATCATAATCCACACCAATTATACGCACAACATCGTCATTATTTGCATCATAGCCTACAGCTACAATTCTGTTTCTGTCTTGGCAAATTGCAACCATATAGCAATCAAAATCAAAATCTTTGTAATTTTCGCTTTCATATTTTTGTTTATCCATCTCAATCACTCTCTATTGTTATATATTTATGATATCTTGATTCGTCAACTGATATATGTATTTCGTTATCTTCAATATCAATCTTAGCATATTTATTGTTCCATTTGTAATCATCCTTACTCGGTCCGCTAGAATGTGTTTTACCTAATTTTAATTTGCCTGTCTTAGTAAAACCTAAAAATATAAATTCACTATTAAAATCTAACATAGCGTTACCTAATAGTAAAACTTCTAATCCTACTCTGTTAGTAACAACTTTTTCCTTAATTAATCTTTGTATAATATTGTTTTCCATATATAATCAACCTCTTTTTATACCTTTAACTCTATATATATATAATACCAAAAGGTTTATAAAGGTATGGTTTAAATGGTTTATAAAGGTTTTAAGGGGGGATTAACAAAATTTTACCAATTTTTGTAATTTTGAAAGGGAAAATTCATTATTAAAAACATTATTAAAAATGACATTATTAAAAAGTTGTAATTTTTTTTTGAGATTTTAATAACTGTATTAACTTTTTTTTTATTAGTTAAATAGATAACCAAAATCTCAAAGTTATTATTTTGAAGTTGAAAATGAATAGGTAATATCTTAAAACAACGTTTTTAATAATATATATATAAAAACTATACTTATATAAACCTAAATTATTAACATTATTAAAAAAAATAAATAAATAAAAAAAATTAATATATATAGAAATAGAATAATAACTTAATGATACAACTATACCTACTTAACTAATAACTATTAAGTTATTATAGTTATTAATTAATTATTATAATTAAGGAATTAAGGAATTATTAAAAAAATATCAATCATTATTAAAAATCAATTTCCCTTTTAATATTAAAAACCATATTAAAAACAATTATACCATAAACCAAAACATTTATAAACCTTAAAAATAAAAAACAATATTAACTTTATTAAAAACCAAAACAGTGGTTCTCAGATTTTATTAAAAAAAAGGATTTATAATAACTATTATTATTATATTAATATATTATAATTCAAAAATATATAAAAAACGAGGTAATTATCATGACAACAACAAAAAACATATTAAAACCATTATACAAACAATTACGTAACCATACAAGAATAAATAATTTAACACTAACTTTATTACACACTATATATTTAGATTATTTGAATGGCGGTTTAAAACAATTAACGGATGGCGGTCATATATTAATAAAGCGCGAATATTTCAATAAACCTATTCAATACACCAATTTCATTTCATTATTTAGTGGTCATAAAACATTATTTATATATTTAAACAACAATTTATATTTTGAAAGCAACATTTCAAAATACATAATTGAATATTTTGAAAATATAAGAAACAATATATTAGTAAAAAAAACGAATACATTATTTCGTTTAAATTTAGTTATCGATCCAAGCATATCAGAAGAAACTCGTTATAATAGTATTATAATACCTTTATCCAGCATATCACATTTTAGAATATATAATGACGCAGTAAAGAGTATGGTATTGTTAAATGGCGAAGTATTACATAACATAGTACCAGCAAATTTAAATTATATTTATTCTATTTTCGATAAATATCACAGCAATAAATATTTTAATTACAGTAATTTAAAAGATATGGGCAATTTATAATAAAATATAAAGGGATAGGTGATAAAAAATGAGTTTATTAGAGTTCATACAAGTTATACCTTCTTCAATATGGTGGCAATACGGCGCTATATTTGTAGAGCGCGGCGAAGGTGTAGAAGAGAAAATAAAAGAATTAGGTATAACATATTATAACGATAGTGATGGATTATTTACTATAAATGATACGGAGTTCAAAAACTAAGGTTATGATATGGCGTGTATATATATATTTTATGTTGATGGCAAAACAGAAGATAAACAAATACCCGACGTTTTAGCATACGATATGGCTAAGCATTATAGAAAGAAAGAAGAAGTTAAAAAAGTTGAAATTGTAGAATAGGAGATGATAAGAAATGGATAAAAAAGAAATACAACATATTATCAAACTTAAACAGAAACCAATTAACTTCACATAGGACGATTATGTGTATAGGTTTGACGCTGAATAACCTCAATAATAGTAGACCTGTGGGGCTAAGATGATATTAAGACGTGTTTAATGTGTTTGATCACATTGTCTGCTTTAATAAAATCATATTTTAATTATTTAATTAAAAAAATAAATTTTAATATATTTATAATATTACTTTATAAAGGTTTTTATTTATATATATATTATCAATAATTAAAGGAGGAGTTATAATGCGACAATTTCAATTAAAAGTAACCGATAGAGAGGATTATTATATCAATTTATTCAAACGTAAATTTGATTATTCTAATAAAATCGATACAATGAGGCGTTTAATTCGTGATGCCGGTGAAAAGTTAGTGGAAGAATATGGTGCTAATTTACCTGAATTGTTTGATGATACATTAGATATTGATCAAGATAACGTTGATGATAAAGATAAAAAACAGCGGGAATAATTGGATGTGATTTTGGATGTATATCAATAAATCCCAATTAAAACCATTGTATAATAATTTACATAAATATACTAAGATCCCAAATTTAACATTAGTGCTATTATATAATATATATAAACTATTTATTAGTCAAAAAACAATAAATGACATTTATAGTAATGGTCGTATAAAAATAATCCCCGAGTTGTTTAAAACAGAAAACAATTATAATATATTTATTCAATTATTCTCAGGAAATGGTGATTTATTTGATTACAACGAAAAATTAAATCAATTATATTTCAACGTTGAAATAACCAATTTAATTAAAGACTATTTCAGCGGTATTTTTTCTACAAATAAAGATACATATAGAGTAGACGACGAAGAAGACGAAGAAATAGAAATAATCCGTATTCCGTTAACTGACGAAAAGAAAAATATTTATACACCAAAACATCATATAGAATTTTTTGATTTGCATAACCTAATTAATAAGACGTTTGAATTTAAATTTGATTTAAACCCAAAGATTAAAAAAACTCATAATTTTGATACTAATAGTGTTGGCAACGTACAAAAAATAGATTTAATGATACGGCAAAAAGTAATAACAGGCGACGCTATTGGGGAAATTTTAGTAACTAAATATAAAGCTATTTGCCCAACATGTAATGCTGAAATATTAT